>Ga0247727_10000578_pt1 | contig 89940 bp, 66 predicted proteins | sample WisWelCaveWW1625_FD_202498 | JGI IMG/M metagenome (GOLD analysis project Ga0247727, IMG submission 202498) | Biofilm microbial communities from Wishing Well Cave, Virginia, United States - WW16-25 | ecosystem: Environmental > Aquatic > Deep subsurface > Groundwater > Cave microbial mat | place... | reverse complement strand
CGTCGACGCCGGCGTCCGTCCTTTCTCGCGCAGGTGGTCGGTGTGCTCCGGATGGAGCTCGGGCGCGTGCTCCTTGTATCGCTCGCGGAACGAGCGCGGGTGGGTCCCCGAGTAGCGCGGTCGGCGGCGCGGCATGGCCACGAGCGTAGCGCGGCGAAAACAGCCGCGGCCGGCACCCGGGCTCACGGATGCCGGCCGCACGTCAAAGCATGCGCGTCACGACGGCTTGCACGAGCACGTCTTGCAGCATGGACCGAACGTCATGGCCGTGGCGCGCATGCGCTCCCAGGTCGATCTCTCAGGAATCATCTCGAGGGCCATCGGGTAGAGGACCTCGTTCTCCTTGTGGATGTGATCGCGCAACATCGCCGCGAGCGTGCCGGCCGGCTCGGCAACCGCCTCGGAGTCGGGATGAGGCACGCTCGCGGCGGCGAGCAGCTTCTGCTTCCATGCGCGAAGCTCCTCGTGCTCGCGGCGCATGATCCGGGGCGGCATCACCACCCCGCGCGCCTCGAGCTCGGGGAAGAGGACCTGCTCCTCGCGCTGGTGGTGCGGCTCGGCGTGGACGAGTTCGTCCGCGATCGTGCGGATGCGTGCCGCGATCTCCCGTCCTCCGGGCGTTCCCGCGGCATCGCGGTACTCCTCGATCCTCTCGTCGAGTTCGTCCAGTCGCGCGAGGAGCTGGTCGTGCTCGGCCATCAGATCGCGCAGGAGATGCTCATGAGGAAGCTGCTCGAGGAAACTTCGCGTGGACTTCGGGGACGCGGTCGGGTTCATGGGCCTCTCCTGCGCGGAACGGCTCGAGATCGGCAACGTCCATGCCGGCAGGTTCGGGCCCGCGTCCTCTCGGGATCGGCGTCCACGCGCCGTCTCGTCGAGCTCCGGACGGGGGCCGTCGCCCGCTACGTTGGGGAGCCCTGACCGTCGCGGAGCCGCGCGTGAGCCCGACCGTCCTCCTGCTCGTCGTCGCGTCGGCGGCGATCCACGTGGGCTGGAACGCGCTCGCGCGGTCGGCGCGGCGGTCGGCGAGCTTCGCCTGGCTCGTGAACGTTTCCGGCGCGGCGCTGCTGCTGCCGCTGCTGATCGCGCGGCGATTCGCGCAGCCTTTCGCGCTCGACGGGACGCTGCTCGGCCTGGCGGCAATCTCCGCCCTCTTCGAGGCCGGCTACTTCGTCCTGCTCGAGGCGGCCTATGCGAAGGGCGAGCTCTCGGTCGTCTACCCGCTGTCGCGCGGGATCGCGCCGCTCCTCGCTCTCCTTCCCGCGCGCGCCGTCAGCGGCGACGGCGTCGACGCGCGCGCTCTCGCCGGGATCGTCGTCGTCGTCGCGGGCTGCGTCTGGAACGCAGGCTCGGCCGAACGGCGCTCGGTGCTGCTCGCTCTCCTCGTCGGCGCCGCCACCGCCGCCTACCAGCTCGTCGACCGCCGCGCCATGCAGCTCGCCCCGCGCGGCGCCGAGCTCGACTTCCTGGCGACGATGCAGATCTTCCTCGCCGCCCTCATGACCCTGTGGTGGTGGTTCGGTCGTCGTCGGACTTTCCGGATCGAGCGCCGTGACCTGCGCACCGCCCTCTTCGCCGCGCTCGGGATCCAGCTCGCCTACTTCCTGATCCTGCTCGCGCTGCGCGACGGAAGCGCGTCGATCGTCGCTGCCGCCCGCAACGTCGGGATCCCGCTCAGCCTGCTCGCCGCGTCGCTCCTGTTGAAGGAACGGATCGCGCCGCGGCGCGTCGTCGGCGCGCTGCTGATCGTCGCGGGAATCATCCTGCCGCTCGAATTCAGCGGCTGAACGGGAAGAGCGTCTCGGTCGGTCGCTCGTCGAAATGGGCGCGCAGGATGCGGCGCTGCCCATCGACGAGCACGACCGTGTCGCGGTCGGGGCAGCCAAGGATCCCGGTCCAGAGATCCTCGAACGGGCCGACGCTGCGGATCTCGGACGTGGTCGCGTCGAGGCGCAGGAGCACCATGCCGGCCCAGTACTCACGACCCTTTTCGCCGGGCCGGATGCACGACATGGAGAAGAGGCGGTCGCCGTCCGCGGTGAAGCCGCGGGCGTAGAGCGACGAAGCGCGTGCGGCGAGACCGTCGGGCAGCGCCAGCGGCTCGCGCGCGCCGGACTCGGGTTCGAGCCGCACGAGCCCGGCGTCACGCATGACGCCATGCTCGTCGGCCTCGCGGTGGACGTAGACGAGCAGGCGACCGTCGCGCTCGACGCCGACGATCTGCTCCTTGCTCGACGCGAGCCCCTTGAGCTCGGAGAGCTCGCCCGAATCGGGGTCGTAGAGCGCGAGGTCGGAGCGGACCGTGCCGGCTCCCTTCTCCGGCTCGACGACCCAGCGGCCGGCGCGGATCGCCTTCACAAAACCGGGGATGTTGCGGCGGACGAAGGTGCGCTCCCGCGTGCAGTCGAAGTACGCGCCGCTCCCGACGAAGCCGTGTCCGCACGCTGCGACCCAGACGTCGCGCGGGTCGTTCGAGAACTCGCGCGGCGAGCCGACGGCACCATCGTCGCCGTCGACGAAGACCCGGAATCCGGCCGTCCACGCGTGGCGACCGTCGGGCAGCACAATGAATCCCGTGCTGCGGTTCATCACCTCGTCGAGCGCGTGGTGGTCGCGCAGGAGCGCCTTCCACTGCTCGCCCGTGAACGATCGACCCGTCGCGCCGTCGCAGGCGTCCTTCCATTCCGTCGAAGCGGAGAAGCGCGCGTCGGCTCCGTCGGCGACGACGGCGAGCGGCCACGGCGTGACGTTGTAGTGGCGGCCGATGCCGTAGAAGGCGTCGCCAGGCGCTCCCGCCTCGCGCCACGACTTCTCCTCGAGGTCGAGCACCAGCGCGTGCGAATTGCCGCGGCCCCCGACGAGAGGCCAGCTCGCCGGCAGGTCGTGGAAGCCGTTCACGAACGCGAAGCGTCCGCCCGGCCCGATCGCGCCGGCCGCGAGCCGGAACGTCGGCTCGCTCGGGTCGAGATGGCAGAAGCGCGCGACGCGCTGCGCCGACCAGCCCCAGATCGGGACGAACGCGACGGCGGCCGAGCCGACGCAGCAGACGAGGCGCCGGCGCCACGATCCGCCATGGCGCAGCCCGCCGATGAAGGAGACGGCCGCCACGACGACGCCCGACGCGGCAAGCCACTGCAGCGCGCGCTCGAGCTCGCGCGGCGCGAGCCCCAACCCAGGATGGAGCACGAATGCCGCGATCGCCGGCGCGGAGAAGGCCGCGACCGCGAGCACCATCGCGGGGAGCGCGAGCGTGCCGCGGGGCAGCCAGCACCCGACGACGAAGAGCCAGCTCGCCGCCGCGAGCCCGATCCATCCGCTGGGTCGGAGATCCTTCCCCGAGATCGATGGCAGCCACGGTCCGCCGCACAGGAGCGCGCTGGCCGCGGACGTGCACGCGTAAGTGAACGCCGAGAAACCGATCAGCGCGAGCACGAAGAACGCGAGCTTCGCCGCGAACGCGACGCGTAGATCGCCCGGCAGCCGCGCGAGGAAGCCGAGCCGGCCGCGCCGCGACTCGCCCGGCACGACGTCGGCTCCGAAGGCGAGCGCCGCGATGGCGAACCCGCAATAGGCCGCGATCGTCGGGAGCATCGGGTTCACCGCCCAGCGGCCGGGAATCGCCGTGAACGCGACCACGAGCAGCGCCGCGACGATCAGCGCGAAGGCCACGATCGCCGCCCGGTGGTCGCGCCACTCCTTCCAGAGGTAGGTCGGGACGAAGGTCATCGCGCTGCCTCCGTGGCGAGAGCGAGCGCGTCGCGCAGACGGGTCGGCGCGTCGGCGAGCTCCTTCTCCCCTTCGGTGAGTGGCTCGTGCCTCACGATCCGCCCGCCCGCGAGGATCGCCACGCGATCGGCGACGCGGGCGACGACGTCGAGGTCGTGGGTGGCGACGAGGACGGTGCGCTCGCCGTCGCGCAGCTCGCCGATCACGCCGCGGAGCACTTCCTCACGAACGAGCGGATCGAGGCCGGCGAAGGGCTCGTCGAGGAGCAGGAGCCGCGGCCGCGGCGCGAGCGCGGCGGCGAGCATCGCCTTCATGCCTTCGCCGCGAGAGAGCGACTTGAAGCTCGTCGACTCGGGGATGCGGAGGTTCGCGACGAGCTCGTCGGCGTAGCTCGCGTCCCACGTCGGGTACTGCGGGCGGAGGAATCGGAAGAGGTCGCGCACGCTCATCCAGTCGTAGGAGTCGGGCTTGTCGGGGACGTAGCCGACGGACTGGCGCAACGGACGCGGCTGCTTCAGCGGATCGAATCCGGCGACGGTGAGCGAGCCTGCGTCGGCGCGCAGCACGCCGAGCGCGAGGCGCAGCAGCGTCGACTTGCCGGCGCCGTTCTCGCCGAGGAGCGCGGTCACCTGGCCGGGCGCGACGTGAAGGTCGAGTTGATCGAGAACGCGCCTGCGGCCGAACCGCTTGCTCACGCCGCGCGCGACGAACGTCGGTGCAGTCACGACCTCACTCCTTGCCGGGTCGGCTCCGTTCCGATCGTCGCAGCCGCGTCGAGCCGTTCGACGAGCAGCTCCGGCGGGTGCCCCGCCCGCAGCGCCTCGCCCGACGCGACCTCGAACGCGACGAGCGTCGACTTCCGCCGGCGCGCGCGCGCGATGGCCGGCCCGTCCTCGCTCACGAAGACGCCGAGCCCGTTGCGGCCGACGACGACGCCGAGCAGCTCGAGCTCGCGCACCGCCTTGCCGGCGGTGTTGGGATTGACGAGCGCCTCGGCCGCGAGCGCGCGCACGCTTCGGAGCTGGTCGCCGGGACGCAGCGCGCCGGTCGCCACCCGGTCGAGCACCTGGTCGACGAGCTGCCGCGACGGCGGCACGTCGGAGGAGGGGTTCACCCGGAAGAGCGGCGCGCGAAGGCTCATCGCGCCGTCCTATCGACCTAGGACGGTGGACGCTGGAGGAGCCGCGACGAGAATCTAGTGCTCGAAGGAGCCGACGATGACGACCCGCGTCTTCCTGATCCGCCATGGCGCCACGACGCTCACCGCCGAGGACCGATTCGCCGGCTCGACCGACGTCGAACTCTCGGACGGCGGGCGCGAGCAGGCGGCGCGGCTCGGCGAGCGGCTGGCCGACGAGAAGCTCGCCGCGATCTGGTGCAGCCCGCTGAAGCGGACGCGCGACACGGCGGAGCTCGTCGCTCGTCCGCACCGGCTCGCGCCGATCGCGCGCGACGGTCTGCGCGAGATCGACCACGGCCGCTGGGAGCAGATGCGCCGCGCCGAGGTCGAGAAGCAGTTCGCCGACGAGTACGCGGCGTGGGAGATGGACCCGTTCACCTTTGCGCCGCAGGGCGGCGAGTCGGGGCTCGCGGTGATGGCGCGCGCGCTGCCGGTCGTGCGCGCGGCCGTGACCGAGCACGCCGGCCGCTGCATCGCCCTCGTCTCGCACAAGGCGACGATCCGCCTCGTGATCGCCAGCCTGCTCGGCATCGACGCCCGCGGCTACCGCGACCGGCTCGACCTCGCCCCCGCGAGCCTGAGCGTCCTCGACTTCAAGGATCCAGTGCGCGCGCGCCTCGTCGCCTTCAACGACACCTCGCACTACGCGCGACAGCCGCGGCGCTCCGAGACGGCGCTCTCGAAATGGTGGGATCGGACGTGATGGGCGCGCGCCTCGTGATCAGCGGCGCTGCGAGAAGAGCCACGTCCAGAGTTCGGGGTCGTCGTAGGCGCGCGTCCAGCAGTCGTGGCCGAGGTCGTCGTAGATCGTGAGCTTCGAATGGCCGCCGGCGCTCTCGAGCGCGCGGACCAGCTCCTCCGACTTGGCGACCGGCACGAGCGGGTCGAGCCGGCCGTGGAAGAGCCAGACCGGCACGTCCTTCAGCCGGCGCACCGCGATCGGGTCGCCGCCGCCGCAGATCGGCACGAGCGCGGCGAATCGCTCGGGCCGCTCGACCGCCGTCGTCCAGACCCCGAAGCCGCCCATGCTGAGGCCGGTGAGGTAGAGCCGCGACTCGTCGACCCGCAGCTTTTCCGTGAGCTCATCGACCAACGCGTGCAGCACCATCGGCGACCAGCCCGGCTGCGGGCACTGCGGCGAGACGACGATGCACGGCAGCTTCTTCCCCTCCGCCACGAGCTTCGGCGGCCCGTGCCTCTTCACCAGCTCGAGATCCTCGCCACACTCCCCGAGCCCGTGCAGGAACAGGACGAGCGGCCACCTCTCGCTCCTGCGCGCCCGATCCCCGTAGCCTTCCGGCAGCGCCAGCAGGTAGCGCAGCTTCACGCGCACCACGACGTCGCGCTCGAAGGACTCGCTCGTCTGGATCGGCGCACCGCTTCGCTCCTCGTTCGAACCGGATCCAACGCACGCCGCAGAGATCAGCGCGAGCAGCATGGTTGCGCGTCTCACGATCCCGGACCCTCCCGATCCATTCGCTCCGCTTCGCGGATCGTCGCACGCAGGGTATCGAGCACGGCCCGGTCCTTGTCGCGTCCGACCTCCTCCTTCAGTCGAACGATCATCTCGAGGCTCAGGACTCGCACGCGAAGGCCGCCTCCGGCGTCGATCACGCTGCTGTGCGCGAGAAGGTCGTCATATGTCCGATTCCCAGAGACGGTGCCAATCACGTCGAGGATGCCGAACTTCGTCTTGAAGAGCTGTGGCCCTGGAAGAGCGACCCTGTCGGGGCGCGGCCGCAACTGCGTATGGACGTGCTCCCGGTACCACGCGTCGAGCTCCTCGAGCGCGGCGAGCAGGCGCACGAGGTTGTCCGGTGCGCGCGAGTGCACGAGGTCGACGTCGAAGGTCATGATCGGCGCGCCGCGCAGGACCGCGCCGACCCCGCCGATCACGATGAAATCGACGTGGTGACGGACGAAGACCTCAAGCGTCTCGAGGAAACGCGTCGGTATCTCGGCCATTCCGGAGCTCCGCGATCCCGCAGGCGTAGTCCTGTAGGACCGCAAGCCGCTCCGCCGGTGACATCGACAGCATCCAGCGGATCAGCGTGAGGTCCACGCCGGCGGCGTCGTAGGTGGGGAGGCGCGGAGGGGGGACGCCCATCGCTTCCCAGAACGCCTTCGTGTCGGGCCAGGTCACAGGGAGAGTCCTTCGGCGGGAGAGCGCGCCGCGATCGGCGGATGTTAGCGGCCGCGGGATCAGCGGCCGTAGCCGAGGGCGTCGGCCAGCAACGCGACGCCGCGATCGAAGAGCTCGCGCGCGACGGCGGCGGCGGCGCGGACGAAGCCGGAGCCGTCGCTCATGGCGCCGTCGACGAGCGCCTCGATCTTCGGATGGTCGCTCCGGTCGAGCCGCGCCGTCTGGCGCGCGAGCGCGACGAGGGCGCGGCCGCGCACGAGAGGATGGGGATTCCCGGCGGCCTGGATCAGGATCTGGAGACCCTCGGCGTGGTCGGCCGAATCGACGAGCGGGGCGAGGAGCTCGACGGCTTCGAGGGCGGCGAGCACGTCGTTCCGATGCGCCCAGTCGCGCGCGTCACCGAGATCGTTGTGGTTCACGAGGAGCTGCAAGATCCGGAAGGCGCGCGCATCGCCGAGGCGGAACTGGGCGACCGCGACCATCGCCACGACGCGCGGATCATCGTTCCGCGAGATCGACTGCAGCAGGTCGACGCGCTGCGGCGCCGCGACCCGGCCGAACGACGCCGCCGCGGCGCGGCGCACTTCCATCTCGGGATCGACGAACGCCGCGGCGAGCGCGCGAACCACGAGCCCGCCGCTCGTCGCGTCCGTCTCCCCCACGTCGCCGAGCCTCCAGGCGGCCGCGATCCGATCGCCCCTCTCGCCGCGAATCAGCAGTTCGTTGGCGGCCTTCTCGATCTCCGTTGGATCGGTCAGCGGGGCTCTCTCGCGGAGGACGCCGCTCGTGAACTCGTCGAAAGGACGGTCCTCGAAAAAACTTTGAAGACTCCAGGAGACGTCTGCGTCGAGCTTCTGGTCCCCGTGGCGTAGCAGCGACTCCACCGCCGGCTTCCGCACGAGCGGATCGGCGTCGAACGCCATCCGACGCGCGAGCGCGAGACCGGGCCCGACGATCGAAGCCGGATCCATCCACGCGACGTGCCAGCGGATGCGCGGATCTTCGTCGTCGCCGGCGCGCAGCAGCGCCAGGCGCGCGGCGGCGTCCTTCCAGAGGTTCGGCAGTCTCGCAGGGAGGAAGATCGTGCTCGGCTCGCCATCGAAGTGATGAAGCGCCGTGATGGCGGAAAGACGCACGCGGACCGACTCGTCGTCGAGGCTCGCGACCAGATCGCGCCGCAGTGCGTCGACCACGAGCCGCTCGTCGTCGCGCGGCGCGACGTAGGGCAGACCGTCCGAGACGAGCGTGCACGACCAGCCCTCGCCGAAGGCGATCTCGAACTGCTCTGGCCAGACCCCGTTCTTCTTCGCGCCCGCTCTCAGGCACGCGATGAACGTCGCGCCCTCGGTGAACGGCACGAACGCGCTGTCGGGGTCATGGTCGAGGAACGAGCGGTGCGTGCTGTCGCCTCCGTGAAGAAGCTCGATGCGCGTGCCGATCGCTGCGGGATTGCCGCGATAGAGGCCGACCACCTTCGCGATCGGACGCAGCTGCGACTTCGGGCCGCCGCTCCGCTCGGGCGCGGCCTGCAGCCGAACAATGAACGGCGCCGACTGCACCGACTGGAGCGCGTCGAGCTCGAACGAATCGGCGATGCGTCCGCGGCGATCGCCAGGACGTCGCGTCGACTCGCGATCCGGAGGAGCCTGTTCGGCGAGCGCGGCGAGCCGATCGCGCTGCGAGTCCTCCTCGGTCGGGCGGTCGACCGCACGCTCCGCCGTCGGCGCCGACGATCGCTCGCGTGAAGGTCGTCCTTCGTCGTCCACGGCGGCCGGCGCGACGGGCGAGTTCGCCGACTGCGGCCGCGCGCCGGGTCCGGGCGTCGCGTCGTCGCCGCCCGACCCTCGACGCTCGCGTCCGAACCAGCCCGACTCGACGCCGATGGGAACGAGCACCAGCGTCGCCGCGACGAGAACGCACGCCGCGATCGCCGCGGCCCGCCGCCACGAGCGCCGCGGCGCGGCCGGGCCGTCGATCTCCCGGACCGCGCTCTCGATCCCCGCCACGAGCTCCACGCTCCGCACGACGCGCGCGTCGAGCTCGCCGCTCGTCCGCTCGAGCGTCTTTGCCACGAGCGTCTCGATGTCCGCGTTCTCCCGGTCCATCACGTCACTCCTTTCGCGATCAGCCTTCGGCGCAGCTTCTCGAGCGCGTAGCGGTAGCGCGACGTCGCCGTGTCGAGCGGGACGCCGGTCGCCTCGGCGATCTCGCGGAACTTGAGCCCGCCGTGCAGGTGGAGCGTCACGACTTCGCGCTGCTCGTCAGGCAGCTCGCGCAGCGCCGCGTGCACCTGGTCCGATTCGTCGGCGGCCGCGCTCTGCGCGAGCGGATCGCCGTCGTGCGCCGCGATCTCCTCGAGCGGGCCGCTCTCGACGCGCCGCCGCTTGAGGTCGCGCGCGCGGTGGACGCAGCTCGCCACGAGGTAGCGCAGCATCTCGTGGCGCGTTGCCAGCGACGGCAGCGACGACGGACCTTGGGCGCGCCGCGCGAACGCCACGAAGACGTCCTGCAGGAGGTCCTCGCCGGCCGCGCGCCCGCCCGCCAGGTGGACGCAGACGGTGAGGAGCTCGTGCTTGAGCTCGTGGTAGGTCCGCGCGAGCCGCTCGCTCGGGTCGCCCAACTCGTCACGCTCCCGGGATGGTCTCGAACCACCCTCCCAACGACGATGGCTGCCGTTTTCGTCGGTGGAAGTCGTCCTTGGAAGCCCCGGCCGAAGTTCCGGCCGAGCCGCGGGGCGTCGCCGAGAGGGCGCCGGTATCCTCGCCTGCCTTTCACGCAGGAACCCGAAGGATGGCGACGGCGGACGAGGAGAGAGCACCGCGCTGGACGCAGGTCGCCCTCTTCTCGTTCACGCTGCTCGCGCTCTGGCTGCGGCTGCGCGGCCTGACCGACCAGCCGCTCTGGTTCGACGAGGTGCTGACGATCGTCCGGAGCGACGCGCCGACGCCGCTCGGAGTCCTCGCCCACCAGCTCGCCGACTGCCAGGTGCCGCTCTACGACCTGTTGATGTGGGCCGTGACGCAGCTCTTCGGTACGGGCGAGCTGGCGGCGCGGCTGCCTTCCGCGCTGCTCGGAACCGCGCTCGTGCCGGCGACCTGGGTGCTCGCGCGCGCGACCTTCGGCGGGTTCGGGTCGGCGCTGATCGCGGCACCGCTCGTCGCGGTGGCACCGGTGGTCGTCGCCTACGGGCAGGAGGCGCGCCAATACGCGCTCTTCGCGCTGCTCACGGCGCTCGTGCTGCTCGCGGCGACGAGACTCGTGAAGTCGCGCGGCGAGCGCGGCGGCTGGCTGCTCGCGTGCTGCGGACCGCTGCTCCTGCTCACGCACTACTACGCGCTCTTCGTGGTGGCCGCGGTCGTCCTCGCCTTCGTCTGGCATCTCGGCGCGCTGCGCGAGCGGACCTGGCGCGTCGCCGCGGCGCTGCTGCCGACGCTCGTCGCGGCGTTCCTCTGGTCCCCGATCGCGCTCTGGCAGTTCACGCGCGACAACGACGCGCCGGTCTACGCGATGCTTGGCGCGAGAGGGATGCTCGCGGCGCTCGACACCTGGACGCTCGAGGGCGCGGCGGCCTACCGCGACGATCTCTCAGGCTGCTGGTTCGTGCAGCTCGGGCTTGCGGCGATCGGCGCGCTGATGCTGGTCGCACGGCGGCGGAGCGATGAGCCCGATGGCGCGTGCGAGCCGGTTGCGTCCGATCGATCGGAGCGCCGGTTGCACCTCGTCGCGTTGATGACGCTGACCGCGCTCTTCCTCGGCGGCATGACGCTCTTCGCGATCGTTCCGGTGCCGAAGATCGAGGCGCTCGCCGGCCGCTTCCTTCGCGGCGGCCGCGAGCTCGACCAGGAGGGGCGTGCGTTCGTCGCCTCGCTGCGTCCCTGGATGCTGGGCGCGTCGAGCGTTCTGCCGCTCCTGATCGTGCTCCTGGAATTCCTCCCGGCGATCGCGCGCCGCTGCTCGCGCGAGCGCGCCTCCGCTCCGCTGCTGCCGCTCTCGATCCTGCTGCCGCTCGCCGGCGTGCTGCTGATCGACGCGCTCGGGACCAAGACGTTCGCGTCGCGCCACACGATCTACGCGGCGGCGCCGCTCGCCGTGCTCGTCGGCGGCGCGGTCGCGGCGGCGCGCCGCTTCGCCGTGGCGATCGCGCTGACCGGGCTGCTCGTGGCGAACGGCGCGCGCGCCCTCCGTTCCGACGTGCCGATCCACGAGCACCCCGACTTCCGCGGCGTCGCCGCGCTGCTGCGCGACTGGAGCCTCGACGCGCCGCTCGCATTCCCCAAGTGGACCGGCCGCTGCATCGAGCACTACGGCGGCCGGCCGTGGTATTCCGTCTTCGGCACCGACGAGCTCGACGCCGCGCGCCGCTTCGCCGCCGACCACGAGCGGGTCGTCTTCGTCACTTCCTACGGCTACCTCGGCGCCGCCGCGCCGATGCGGCTCGCGCTGGCGGAAACCCACCGGATCCTGCAGATCGTCCGGTTCCCGGGAGTGTGCTGCGAGCGGTTCGAGAAGAAGTGAGTGAGAGGAGGATCCCGATGAAGATCGCGCTCGCCCAGATCGACGTGGCATTCGGCGACGTCGACGCGAACCTCTTGACGGTCGAGGAGCAGACGGAGGCGGCCGCGCGGTCGGGCGCCGAGCTCGTCGTCTTCCCCGAGTGCGCGCTCACCGGCTACGCATTCGAGAGCGAGGCCGACGCCCGCCGCGCCGCCGTCGCGGTCCCCGGCCCCGAGATCGAGTTCCTCGCGCGTCTCTGCGCCACGATGGGCGTGCATCTCGTCGTCGGGACCATCGAGCGGGAAGCCACGCGGCCGAGCGAGCGCGACGACGGGCGGCTCTTCAACGCGGCGCTCCTGATCGGACCGAACGGGATCGCGCTCCACTACCGCAAGCTGCACCTCCCCTTCCTCGGCTGCGACCGGTTCGTCGCGCCGGGCGACCTGCCGCTCGCGGTCGCCGCGACGCCGCTCGGCCGGATCGGCCTCTCGATCTGCTACGACGGCAGCTTCCCGGAGTCGGCGCGCGTCCTGAAGCTGCGCGGCGCGCAGCTCGTCGTGCTGCCGACCAACTGGCCCGAGCAGGCGAGGGTCTCGCGGCGCTTCCAGTCGATCGTGCGCGCCTTCGAGAACCACGTGAACTACGCGGCCTGCAACCGCGTCGGCAGCGAAGGCGGCTTCCTGTTCCCGGGCGGCAGCCAGATCGTCGACTTCAACGGCAAGGTGAAGGCGCAGGGCGACGGCGGCGAGCGCACGCTCCTCGCCGAGCTCGACCTCCCCGCCGCCGACCAGAACCGGATCGTCAACATCCCCGGCAAGTACGAGCTCGACCGCATCGCCCACCGCCGCCCCGACCAGTACGGCGCGATCGTCGAGCCGGCGCGCGGCGCCTGAGTGGCGGGTGAATCGTGGTCGCCGCCCTCCTCGCGTGTCTCGCGCTGGCGCAGGAGCGCGAGCCGGTCACGCTCGACTTCGTCGTCACGGCGCCACCATCCACTCCCGCCGATTCGAGCTTGTTCCTCGCCGGCAACGTGGCCGAGCTTTGCGGCTGGAAGCCCGACGGCGTGAAGCTCGCGCGCGGAGACGACGGGCTCTTCCGCGCGCGCGTCGCGGTCGCGCGCGGCGCGAGGCTCGAGTTCAAGGTCACGCGCGGAAGCTGGGCGCTCGTCGAGAAGGGCGAAGGAGGCGTCGAGATCCCGAACCGGGTCCACGTCGCGACGAGCGACGCGTTGATCCAGATCAACGTCGCGGCATGGGCCGACGCGAAGCCGCGCTCGACCGTCACCGGCACCGTCGAGCGGCACGAAGGCTTCGGCCCCAGGAGCGGACTCCTCCCGCGCGCGCTGCTCGTCTGGCTGCCGCCCGGCTACGCCGACCACCCGGAGCTGCGCTGCCCGGTGCTCTACATGCACGACGGACAGAACCTCTTCGACGCCGCGACCGCGTTCGGCGGCAGCGAGTGGCGCGTCGACGAGACCTGCGACCGCCTCGTCCGCGCCGGCGCCATCCCGCCGCTGATCGTGGTCGGGATCGAGAACACTCGCGATCGCGTCGCCGAATACACGCCCACTCCGGACGAGAAGCTCCCCGGCGGCGGCCGCGCCGCGGCGCACGCGACGATGCTGCTCGATGAGGTGAAGCCGTTCGTCGACGCCCGCTACCGGACGCTCCCCGAGCGCGACCACACCTTCGTGGGCGGCAGCTCCCTCGGCGGACTCGTGTCGCTCTGGCTCGTCCACGAGCACGCCGACCGATTCGCCGGCGCCGCGGCCCTCTCGCCCGCCCTCCAATGGGACCACGAGTGGATGCGGCGCGAGTGGGAGCGCGCCCCTCTCGAGCTTCCGAAGCTTCCTATCCGTCTGTGGCTCGACATGGGGACCCGCGAAGGCGAGCCGTGGATCGAGTCACTCCGCGCCTTCGCCACGACGCTCGACCACACCGGCCTGACGCGCGACCGCGACTTCATCGCGCGCGAGTACGAAGACGCGGGTCACCACGAGACCGCGTGGGCCGCGCGCTTCGAGGAGGTCGTCCGGTTCCTGATCGGGAGCGCGCCGGAGCCCGCGCCGAAGCCGGCGCCGAATCCCTTGCCGAAGAAGGAGGAGTGACGCCATGGCGCCGAGAACCGCGCTCACGCTCACAATCGCCGGCGCCGTCGCCGGCTGCACGGCGGCGCCGGCCGAGTGCTAGCGCGCTCGCGCAGAAGCCGCGTTGCGCGCCGAGCTCGCCGACTACTACGCCGACCTCTCGGCGCGCGACTGGAAGGCGTTCGCCGACCACTTCTGGCCCGGCGCCGCGATCACCACCGCGTGGCAGCCGCCGGGCGAAAACGCCGTCCGCGTCGTGCCGAGCACGGTCGAGGAGTTCGTGCGCCTCGCGCCGCAGGGCCCCGGCAGTCAGCCGATCTTCGAGGAGCGCATGCTCGACGCGCGCGTCGAGGTCGAGCGCTCGATCGCGCACGCCTGGGTCCACTATCGCATGACCTTCGGCGACGAGCGCGACGTCGCCCGATTCGACGGCGTCGACTCGATCAGCCTGCTCGAGCTCGGCGGACGCTGGCGCATCGCCGCGCTCGTGTTCGCGGGCGGCGACGAGCCGGAGCCCGATTGACCGCGGATCGGGTCACTTGCCCGCGCCGTTCGCGCCCGGCACCGGTGCGCTCGACTTCTCGCCGCCCGCCGAGAACTCGACCATGTGCGGGACCTTGAGCGCCGCGGGCGAGAAGCGGCCGTTGAAGGCGATGCCGCCGGGGAGCGGGGCGTAGAGCTCGATCGAGATCTGCGAGATCGACTGGGCGAAGCCGGGGACGAGCTGCTTGGCGCCCGGCGTGTTCGGCGTGATCGTCGCGATGCAGAGGATCGGGCCGACGTCGTCGGGTACGTAGGCGAGCGGCTCGTGGCCTTCGGTCTCGGACTCGTTGCCGGCGACGGCGGGCGGGGGCTCGCCCTCGGCGCGCTCCGCCTCGGCCGCCTCCTGCAGCCCCATCATCGCCGTCTGGTGGTAGTCGCTGTAGTACCAGTCGAGCGCCGCCGCCTTGTCCTTGAACCACGCGAAGATCACGGCCTTCCGCGACTGCGTGAAGGCGACCTCGACTCCGAGGCAGCCGGGGGAGGCCTTGAGCGCGGCGGCGAGCTCGGCGCCCGGGTCGCGCGCGGCTGCGGGCGCGCCGGCTTTCGTCGGCGCCGCATCCTGCGCGAGCGTGGAGGGCCGCAGGAAACCAATCGAGGCGAAGAGCGCGGCGCCGGCAAGAGCGAGGGTTCGAGCGAGGCGCATCGTGGATCCTCCGAGTGCGGACGGGGTCTTCGTCCGTCGCTCCCGGTTCCGGCCCGCGCCCGCTTTCGCGCGGCTTTTCTTGCCGCCGGTCGAGAGCTCATCCGCGCACCCGGCGCAGCGCGGAGCGCGCGGCGGCGAAGAAGGCCTCCCAGGCCTGCGCCTCCTCGGCCGGCAGCATGGCGCGCCGCGTCGGATCGCGGACCGCGAGGAGCGCCGGCTCGCGCAGGAGGCGGTCGATCGAAGGCCGCACGCGCGCGGTCGCGTCGGAGGCGGCGAGATCGATCGCCGCGCGCAGCTCGGCTTCGAGATGGCGCTGCGCGAGGCCGCGATGGCGGGCGCGCGCGGCGGCGTCGAGATCGGCGGCGTCTTCGCCCTCGCCGGCGGCGGCGCGGAGCGCCGCGCGGGCGGCGTCGACGCGGGCGTCCGGCTCGGCCGCGACGACCGCCGCCTCGTCGGCCGCGATCGCCTCGCTCCAGAGCTCCGACGCAAGCGCCGGGACGTCGCGCTGCAGGAGGAGCAGCGCGACCCGCGCCGCCTCGACGGGCGACTCGGCGCCGCGCGCACCCGACTGGAAGTCGGGCAACGCCTCCTGAAGGCGCGCGAGCCCGGCCGCGCGGTCGAATGAGGCGGCGAGCGAGGCGCGCGACCCGAGGAGCTGCTCGGTGACCCGCAGCTCGTCGAGCTCGTCTTCGTACCGCCCGAGCGCGTCGACCGCCCGGACGAGCGCGCTCCGCAGCGAGAGGATCACGTTGAACGGAGTCGTCGTCCGATTCGTGAGTCTCAGCGTGTCGCGCAGCGCCGGCTCGGCGGCCGCCGCCTCTCCCATCGTCCTCAGCAGATCGGCGGTGCGCGCGACCGATTCGAGCTCGTGCGGCGAGCGGAGGAGCGCCACGAGGCCGTCGCGCGCGTCCGACACGTCGCCGGCGTAGAGCTGCGCGAGCGCCAGGCCGAAGCGCAGGTCGTCGGTGGCGGCCGCCTCGGCCGACGCTCCTCGCAGCGTCTGAAGCGCCGCGTCGATCCGCCCGCAACGGAGATCCGACATCGCCTTCGCGCCGCGCGCCTCGCTCGATCGCGGCTCGAGCTCGAGCGCCCGCTCGAGGGCCGCGGTCGCTCCGTCGAAGTCGCCGACGCCGCTCCGGGCCATTCCGAGCACGAGCCACGCACTGCTGACGTCGGGCTCGATCGCCACCGCCGCGCTCGCGTACCCGAGCGCGTCCTCCCATTCCGGCGACGGGCCGTCGACGAGCCAGCCGGCGAGATCGAGATGGATCATGAACTCCCGCGGCAGGCGGTCGGCGGCTGCGCGGAAGAAGCGGACCGCGTCGCCGCGGTAGTCGCCGAACTGCGTCCGTCCGAGGATGCTGCCAAGGAACGCGATCGTGCGCGGCTCGACCGTCCAGATCCGCGGGTCGTCGACGAGCTCGACCAGCTCGCCGACGCGGTACGGGATCGCTCCCCGGATGCGGACGCGCCACGGATCGGGGTCGGCGAGCTGCATCGCGTTCATCATTCGCTCGAAGTCGCGCGGCTCCTCGCCTTCGGCGACCGTGGCACGCGCGCCCATCCACGCGAGCAGGAAGTCGCACATGCCGACCGGATCGGTGCAGGACTTGAGCCGCGCGATGACCTGCTCGTCCGTCATGGCGGTGAAGTCGAGCCCCCAGTCGCGGAAGGCCTGCTCGAAAGCGACGTCGACCTCGTCCCAGCCCCACGCGCCCATCTTTCCGGCCACGAGCCCGAGCCGCTGCAGCGCCGCGGCGTCGCGCGCGTGCGTGGCGGCCGCCTCCTCGGCGCGCACGACTTCGGCGGCGAGCTCGACGCGCAGCGCGGTGGCCTCGTCGCGCAGCGCTCGGCCCGGATCGCCGGCGCTCGCGGCCGCCAGCGCGCCGTCCGCCGCGGCGAGCGCGGCCTGCCGAGAGCCGACCGCGTCCGGCGGATCACGGCGCGCGGCGGCGGCGAGCTCGCGCGCTCTCCCGATCGCGTCGCGGACCGGCTGCGCCGCCTGCTCCTGTCGGTCGCGGCGGTCGCGCTCGCTCTTCAGAAAGACGGTGCCGCCGGCGAGCACGGCCACGACGACGGTCGCGGCGAGCGCGGCGGTGAGCCGGCGCGCGCGCCGCTCCTCCAGGGCGCGCGCCTGCGCCGCGGTCGCGGCGAGCTCGGCGGCGCGGGCGCGCTCCTGCAGCGCGGCGCGGTGGCGGGCGACCGCTTCGGCCACCTCGCCGGCGTGGCTCGGACGCGCTTGGGGCGCCGCGGCGAGGCAGCGCTTCGCCAGCTCGACGAGCTCCGAATCGGCGCCGCAGCCGTGGAGCCGAGCCAGCGCCGGCGCGAGGTCGGCCGTGCGCGCCGCGTCGAACGCGGTCGTCGAGTCGCCGACGTACGGCGGGGCGCCGCTCAGGATCTCGCAGAGCGTCGCGCCGAGCGCGAAGACGTCGGAGCGAGCGTCGACCCGCTCCGATTCGCCGCGCGCCTGCTCGGGCGGCATGTAGGCGAGCGTCCCGAGCACGGCGCCCGGCTCGAGGTCGGCGCGCCCCGCGACGATCGCCAGTCCCCAGTCGGCGACCTGCACCTCGCCGAATGCGCCGAGGATGACGTTGGCCGGCTTGAGGTCGCGGTGGATCACGCCGCGCGAGTGGGCATAGGCGACCGTCTGGCAGATCTGCTCGAAGACGGCGAGCCAGCGGGCGCGGCCGTCGGACGGGTCGCGCCGCTCCTTCAGGAGCTCGGCGAGAGTCCGCCCCTGGATCAGCTTCATCGCGAAGAACGGACGGCCGTCGGGCGCGCGGCCGAACTCGTGGACCGGCACGATGCCGGGATGCTCGAGCTGGCCGCCGATCTGCGCCTCTTCGATGAGCCGGCGCGTGAGGCCCGCGTGGTGCAGGTGCTCGGGCTTGAGGATCTTGATGGCGACGTCGCGCTCGAGCTCGACGTCGCGGCCGCGCAGCACGATGCCGACGCCGCCGCGGCCGATCTCGCCGCCGAGCCGGTAGCGCGGCGAGACCAGGACGGCGTCGGCCGGCGCCGGACCGCTGAGCAACGGCGCCGGCGACGGCGCGCGGAACGCGGCCTTCAGCAGCAGGTCGACCACGCGGTCGTCGGGTTCGCTCGTTTCCATCGCGCTCCTCAGGAGAGCAGCCGCGCGAGCTCCTCGCACCGCCGCGCGATCTCGCCGGACGTCGCTCCTGGTTCGTGGAACCGGACCGTTTCGCGCAGCGCTTCCAGGAATTCGCGCCGGGCGCGGGCATATTCATGGTGGAGCTCGGCGGCGTCGATCCCCCACTCGCGGGCGATGTCGCGGATCGCGGCGTCGTCGCCGAATCGCCGCCGCAGGAGCTCGACGCGGCGCAACGCCTCGGCACCGGCCGCCGCCGCCTTCTCGCGCTGCAGGACGGCCGCCTCGGCGAGCCGCGAGCGCGCCCACGCCCGGTCGAAGAGGCGCGAGAGCGTCTCCTCGTCGGCCGGCAGCGCATCGAGCTCGACGCGATCAGCCGCGCCGCCCTCTCGCCGCGCCGCGCGCTCCTCGAAGCGACGCGCGACGTTGCGCGCGATCCCGTAGAGGAAGGCACGGAAGCCGCCGGCGCGCGCCGGGTCGGCCTTCGCCAGCGCGCCGTCCTCGCGGTAGCACTCGACGAAGACCTCCTGCACCGCGTCCTCGACCTCCTGCGCCCGCGCGCCGCCCTTCCATCGCGCCGCGAAGTAGGCGCGCAGCGGCTCGGCGTAGCGGCGAGCAAACGACTCGCGCTCGTCCCGCGCGCCGCCCGCGGCGGCGCGGATCACGGTCCAGCACGTCGAGAGCGTCGGCTCGCTCACTTTTTGGGGACGGCGACGAAGACGTTCTCGCGGCCTTTGACGAAGAGCTGCTTGCAGAGCGCGTTCAGGTCGGCGACGGTGATCTTGTCGTAGGTCGCCTTGAGGTTGCGCAGCTCGTCGAAGATCTGCGGCCGCCGGTGGGCCGCCTTCAACGCGTCGAACCAGAGGCCGTCGTCCTTCAGCGCCGTGTCGACGTCGCCGAGATGGGCGATCCGCAGCCGATCGAGCTCCTGCTGCGTGACCCCTTTGGCGCCGAGCGACTCCATCGTCAGCGCGCACGCCTTGGTCATCTCGTCGACCTTCGCCGGGTCGACCCGGACGTCGAGCGTCACCCAGCCGAGACCCTTCCACGTGTCGCTGCCCGAGACGCTCGCTCGCGGGGAGTAGGCGCCGCCGCGTTTCTCGCGGATCTCGATGCGCAGCCGGTCCATCACGACGTCCTCGAGCAGGTCGAGCTTGCGACCCGTCGCCGCGTCGAGGCGGTCGGTCGCCGGGTAGACCAGGTGGATCAGCGCGCTCGCCTCGCCGGTGTCGACCTCGTGCCTCTCCTTGAGGCCGGTCTTCGGCGGCGCGATCGCGCGCCGCTCTTCGTGGGGCTGCGCCGCGCGCCGCGGCGGGAGCTTGGCGAACGTCGAGAAGAGCGCCTTCTCGAACTTGAGCGCGTCGATGCCGACCGCCGTGATCTCGATCGGCCCGTCGAGCTGCGACTTGAGGAAGCCCTTCACCTGGTCGAGCGTCACCGCCTCGGCGGCGGCGCGATCGGGCGGCAGGAGGCGGCGCTCGCCGTTCAGGAGCTGCTGGTCGAACTTCCCGAGCAGCGAGCCTAGGTTCTCCTTGCCGTCGTCGGGCTTGAATTGGTCGGGGAGCTTCTTCTTCCACTCGTCGAAGGCGTCGGCGCGCCAGCCGGGATCGGTGAGGTAGGCGCAGATCGCCTCGAAGGGGCGCTTGAGGTCGCCGCCGAACATCGCGCCGGAGAAGACGCAGGCGTCGCCGTCCACGCTGAAGCTCACGCCCCCGCCGGCCGCCTGGACCGTGGCCCAGTCGTTCTTGCCGAGCCCGCAGAGGAGGAAGACGTTGTCGGCGACCCACGCCAGCTCGCGCTGGGTCGGCTCGAGGGAGAGCATCCCCTCGCCGACTCGCACCTCCCACCGGCCGAAGGGAAAGTCGCGCGCCTCGACCGGCTTCTTGTAGCTCGCCGTGACGCCGTTCTTGAACTTGAGGTCGACCGCCCGCAGGTCGTTCATGCGGTGGATCGTGGCGGTCGGATCGTTGACGACGTCGGGCATCGCGTAGGCGAAGGAGCGCGGGTCGACCTTCTTCTCTTCGGGCTTCTTCTCTTCGGGCTTCTTCTCTTCGGGCTTCTTCGTCGGGTCGTCGCCGCCTTCCTTCGGAGGATCGGCCTTCGCGGTCGTGTCGGTCCTCGCCGGCAGCGGCTGGTCGAGGTCGGTGGCCTTCGCCGCGTTCCAGATCTCGATCAGATCGGCGGCCGGGTCGGCGCCGAGGTCGATGCCGCCCTGCGTGAAGATCACCAGCTCGCCCTGGCTCCACGCCTCCTTGAAGGCCTTCGAGACCGCCTCGGCCGTGAGGCCGCGCCCGCCCGGCTTGACCGCCTCCTTCGCCGCCTTGTCCTCCATCGGGACGTAGCGCTCGTTGCAGGCCTGCAGGATCTCCTGCACGTACTCGAGGCTGTGCGGCGGCGGGAACATCGGACGCGGCACGAGCGTGCGGTCGAAGTGCACCCACGCCTTCTTCAGCTCGTCGGCCGCGAAGCCGCGCTCGACGATCCGGCGCAGCTCGCGCTCGGCCGCCATGAGCGCGTCCTTCCACTGATCCTTGCCGCAGCGGACGGAGATCGCCGGGCCGGCGACGAGGTTCTCGAAGTCGAACTGCTGCGAGCCGACGTTCAGGTAGGGGAGCTTCTCCTGCTCGCGCCGCTTGTCGAATCGCGCGTTGGCGATGATGTGGGCGATGTCGAGCGGGACCTCGCCGGCGCGGGTGGCGGCGTTGTCGGGTCGCTCGGGGCGAGGCCGCACCCGCGCGACCGTGATGGTGCCCTGGTCGGCGCCCGCCTCCTCGATCGCGAAGCCTTTCTTCGCAAAGCTCGGCCGGCCGAGGTCGGGGCGCGGCGGCAGCGGGTCCTTCGGGATCGGGATCGTGCCGAAGGTCTGCTCGAGCAGCGGGACGGGGTCGAGCTCGCCGAGATCACCGGCCAGCACGAAGGTGAGGTGCTCGGGCCGATACCAGCGCCGGTAGAAGCCGAGGCAGACCTTCTGGTTGAACTTGGCGCGCACCGATTGGATGCCGATCGGGAGGCGCTTGGGGGTGAGCGTGCCGTCGAGCACGTTCGCGAGCAGGCTCACGAAGTTGCGGAAGCCGGCGCTGTCGCGGTCGCGCTGCTCGGAGTCGATCACGCCCTTCTCGGCCTGGACCTCCTTCTCCTCCATCTTGAGGCCGCAGGCGATGTCGCGGAACCAGAGGAGCGACTTCTTCAGGCGCTCGGGTTCGGCGTCGGGCAGGTCAAGGTCGTAGACGGTCTCCTCCATCGACGTGTGGGCGTTGATGTCGGAGCCGAACTTGATGCCCTGCTTGTTGAAGCTCTCGACGAGAGAGCCGGCCTTGAAGTTCGCGGTGCCGTTGAAGGCCATGTGCTCCACGAAGTGGGCCATGCCGAGCTCCTGCTCGGTCTCAACCAGGCTGCCGACGTTCACGTGGAGGCGGAGATAGAGCTCCTTCTTCGGATTGCCGCTGTTGACCCACGCGTAGCGGAACCCGTTCTTGAGAGCGCCGAAGTTCATCTTCGGGTCGGGCGCGAGGTCGGAGGTCTCGTGCTCCCACTTGCGCGGCTCGACGGTGCGCTCGGGGGGCTTGGCCGGCTTGGTCTGGGCGAAGGCGGCCGCCGACAGGGCGAGCCACGGAACGATCGCCTGGGTCGCGCGCATGTCTCCTCCGTGAAGGCGTCGGCGCCGGGATCGCGCCGCGGCCGAGGGGCGCGGCCGCCGGCACGAGGGGGCCGAGCGTAGCAGCCTTCGGCGAGCGGGCCGCTTGGAAGCGTCGTCGAGGCGCGGTCTTCCCCGGGAGCAACCGGGGATCGCGCGGCCGGCGCCGGCACCTATGATCCCCCGCCTCGTAGGAAGCGACCATTCCGGCAAGCGCCCCCGTGACGACCTGAAGGCGCGGCCCATTCAATGAGGAGGAACTCGATGCTGAAAAAGAGATGGCTCGCCTTCGCCGCCGCGGGGCTCGGCTCCGTGCTGACCGCAACGCCCGCAGGCGCGCAGGCGGCGGCCGCCGCACAGGAGGCCAAGCCGACGACCGGTCAGGTCGGCGAGAAGATTCCGGCGTTCACCGCCAAGATCGCGCGCGGCGACAAGAGCGCCGACTTCGACACGACCAAGAACGCGAAGACGACGCTCTACGTGCTCGTCGGCCCGACGTGTCCGGCGACGGCGCCCTACGTCGATCGGCTCGCCGCTCTCGAGGCGGCCTACATTCCGAAGGGGATCGACTTCGTCTACGTCTACCCGAACAAGGGTCCGGGCGAGAGCGCCGCGGATAAGGCGAAGTACCACAAGGACAAGAAATTCACGGCGGCCCTGCTCAACGACGAAGGCGCGGCGTTCACGAAGAAGCTCGCCGCGATGAAGACGGGCGAGGCGCTGATCGTCGACAAGGACGGCAAGGTCGTCTACCGCGGCGGGATCGACGACAATCGGGACAACGCGGCGAAGGTGAAGTCCAAGCACATCGCCCAGGCGCTCGACGAGATCCTCGCGGGCAAGGCGGTCAGCAAGGCGTCGAACCACGACGTCTTCGGCTGAATGGTGAAGATGTAATCGCTGCCGGTCAGGCAGCTCTCGAATCGAATGCGCGGCGCCGCACGACGGCTCGGCTCACGCCTGCTGCTCGTCGTCGGCGCCGCGGTGGTCGTGGTCGCGCTCGCCGAGATTGCGCTCGAGCTCCTCGGCGGGCGCGTCCGCGCCCGACTGCTCGCCACGCGCTCTCGCGCGGCCGCCGACGGCGCCTCGACGATCCTCTGCGTCGGCGACTCCTACACCTTCGGCCTCTACTTCCGACCCGAGGAGTGCTACCCCGGTCGGCTCGAAGAACTCCTGCGGGCCGGCGATCCCTCGTCCGGCGGCGCGCCGCGCTGGTTCGTCGAGAACGACGGGATCCCGGCGCAGAACCTGGCGCAGGTCGCCGCGCGGCTGCCCGAGGAGCTCGACCGGCTCCGTCCGAAGGCGGTCGTGGTGCTCGGCGGATACAACGATCGCTGGAACTTCGCCGGCGCCGACGAGGGCGGCGCGCTCGGACGCTTCTTCGAGCGCCTCGTCCTCGTGAAGCTCGCGCGCCTCGCCTTCTCCCGCCCACCCGCCGCTCTCGACCCGGAGTTCAGCCCGCGGATCGGGGTCTTCTCGCCGACGGAGATCGCGGTCCAGAACGGCGACGGCGCCGTGTCGATCGACGTGAAGAAGACGGGCGAGATCCTGCCGGCGCAGGAGCACGAGGCGCTCGTCGCGTCGCGGCTCGCGTCGATCGCCGCGCAGATCCGCGCCGCCGGCGCGCTGCCGATCCTCTGCACCTATCCCTCGCCCGAGCGGATCTACGAGCCGGCGGCACTCGCGGCCGCCGACGTGGCGCGGCGCGCCGCCGTTCCCCTCGTCGACCTGCGCGCCGCCTTCGCCCGCGAGCTCGAGCGCCATCGCTACGACGAGCTCTTCATCACGGGCGACAAGCACCCGACCGACCGCGGCTACTGGCGGATGGCGGTGCTCGTGGCCTTGGCGCTCGCGGAGAACGGCATCTGGAATCCGTCGCGCGAGTTCATGGCCGCGCTCGCCGCCGCGCCCGAGCGCGACTTCGCGCTGCCGCCGCTCGCCGAGACGCTCCATCCTGTCGCGCTCGCCCGGACTGACGGGACGACGTTCGAGCTCCGCGGTCCGCCCGCGGCGCGCTACCGCCTGCTCCTCGCCGGATCGGACGCGCCGCCGCAGATCTACCAGCAGGTGGAGCTGAGGATCGCCGACGACACCGTCTTCCGGCGATCGCTCGACGACGAGCGGCTCGAAGGAAAGCTCGACGCCGACGGGCGCGCGTGTCTCCCGCTCGCGCCCGACCAGTTCGAGGGCGCGAGAGTGGCCGCGCTCGCCGTGTTTCACGATCGGCTGATCGGCGCGCCGGAGATGATGCTGCGCGGCGTCGCGGGACCGATCGAGCTGCGATGAGACCAAGGGAGAAACCGTGAAGCACCTCAGGTTCGTGACCTTCCCGCTGCTCGCGGGACTCGTGACCTACGCCTTCCTCGACCGCCGCTGCGCCGCGTCGCTGGCCGCCGCGTCGCTCGCTGCCGCGTCGCCTCCCGTCGCTCCGAGCCAGGGCGCCGCCGGCGGTCCGGGTCCCGAGCACCGGCTGCTCGAGCGATGGGTCGGATCGTGGGACGCCACGGTCGGCGAGGCGGGAGCCGCTGGCACCGCGGCCGCGACGCCCTCGGCCAAGGCGATCGTCCGGCTCGTCTGCGGCGGGCTCTGGCTCGTCACCGATTACGAAGGCGCGGCCGACGGCGCTCCCTTCTCCGGCCACGAGGTGCGCGGCTTCGATCCGCATTTGAAGAAGTACGTCATCAACTGGGTCGATTCGATGACGTCGTCCTTCGACCTCGGCGAGGGCACCTTCGACGAGAAGACGCAGACGATGAGCGCGACGATGAAGGCGAACGGTCCGGACGGCAAGCCGGTGACGTGGCGCCAGAGCGAGACGTGGAAGGACGCCGACACGCGCGAGTGGACGATGTTCCGGGGCGGGCCGGACGGCAAGGAGATGGCGGTGCTGCAGATCACCTACCGGCGGAAGAAGTGATGGCGAGCCGATGAACGCGATGGCCGCCGCGTTGCCGGAACCGCTCGCTGGCCGCCTCGCGCTCGCGCGCGGGCCGGCGCTGATCACGCTGGTCGTCACGCTCGCCCGCCTCGGGCTCGAGCTCGCGCAGGCGCCGAAGTGGCTGGCGAGCCGCGAGGCGGGCGGCCCGCTCGCCGTGCTCGGAATCGCGTGGCTGCCGCTCGTCTTCGGGCCGTGGTTCGCGCTCAGGATCGGGCGGGCGCTCCCGACCACGGGCGCGCGCGCCATGCGGCTCGTCACCACGCTCGCCGTCTACGGCTGGCTCGCGCGCATTCCGGTCGTCGCCGTCACCTTCGTGAACCTGGCGACCGGCTGGGACACGCACTACGTGAAGTTCGGCCCGCCCGGAACCACCCCGCCGTCGCTGCAGAACCGGATCCTGCTCACGCTCGGGTTCCAGCTCGGCGTCTGGGTCGTCTGGACGATCCTCGCCGGCCTGATCGCCGGCCTCGTCGCGCTGGCAGTCGCGCGGCGCCCCGCGGCGCCGGCGCCCGCCTGACCGTCACGCCGCCGTCGGGCACCACACGCGCCGCGCGGGGACCTGCACGATCCGATCCTCCTCGGCGATCCAGGCCGAGAGCTGCCTGCCGTAGACGCAGCCGCTGTCGAGGCCGCGGATCTTCGGCTTGACGACGAGGCCGCGCCGCGCCCAGTGGCCGAAGACGACGGTGCGCGCGCCGCGGTAGTGGTCGTCCCACGGCAGGTAGGGCGGCGACGGCGGCGGCCAGTCGCTCGATGGCTCGCGGCCCTGCGCGTCGCACCAGCGGGCGCTCGTCGCGAAGGCGAGGTCGTGCGCCTGCTCGAAGCCGGCCCCGCGTGCGAGCGCCTGGTCGAGCGACTTCTTCATCTCGCCGGCCTTGCCCTCGAGGTCGCGCCACCTCGGATCGAGCGCCGCGTGGACGAGGACGACGTCCTGCTCGCAGACGATCAACGGTCGCGCCCGCAGCCAGGCGTCGAGCTCGTCGCGGTCGGAAGCGCGCAGCATCCCGTCGAGGGTGTCGCGCCGCCCCGGCTTGCGCCGTCCCGCGGCGAGCTCGAACCAGTGGAGCTCGTGGTTGCCGAGCACCATCGTCGCGCCGAGCCTCATCAGCAGCCGGACGCAGCCGGCCGAGTCGGGCCCGCGGTTGACCGCATCGCCCACCGAGCAGAGCCGATCGCCCGCCGGATCGAACTTCACCGCGTCGAGAAGCAGCTCGAGCTCTTCGAGACAGCCCTGCACGTCCCCCACGAAGATCCGGCGCATCCGGGGCTTTTTACCCGCGGGGCGCGATGCGAGGTGCGCTCGGGTCTCCTATCGGGCCGGCTTGCCGTGGTGCTCGTCGAGCCAGGCAAATCCCTTTTTCAGGCGCGTGAACGGGTCGTCGTTCCAACCGTGACCACCCTGGTAGGTGACGAGCTCGACGGTCGCGCCGAGCTTCGTCAGCTTCTCCTTCGCCTTCTCGGCGTCGGCGAACCGGCAGACCTGGTCGTCGGGCGAGTGGTCGAGGAAGAACGGCTGGCCCTTGGCCCACTTGAGGTCGCCCGCGAGCTCGCCGTCGTGGAAGACCGACATGGCGACGTAGGAGCCGGTGACCGGCCGCTTCTCCTGCAGCGCGATCGCGTACTCGGCCGGGCCGCCCGACGACCAGCCGAGCTGGTAGACGCGCGCGGGGTCGACCTTGATCTTTTGCGTCTTCTGCACGTCCTCGACCACGGCGGCGAGGAACTCCTCGGTCGTGAACTTCTGGCCCGGGACGCGGCTGAAGCGGGTCGGCCAGACGACCGTCTGCTCCGCCTTCCACTTCACCGACACCATCTCGGCGAAGAGCCACTCCTTCGGCGCGCACTGCTTCCAGACGTTGCGCACGAACGACGTGAAGTCCGCGTCGCCGGTCCCGCCCGGCAGGACGACCATGAGCGCGAAGCCCTCCTTCGGCGGCTTCTCGTTCTTGCGCGGTCCGATCAGGAAGTAGCGCTTCTTCTCGTCGCCGAGCGCACGCAGGTCCCGGCACGGCACGTCCTTCACGTCGTCGGCGATCTCGAGCGGCTCCTGCTGCTTCGCGCCGCCGAGCGCGATCGAGAAGAAGAAGAGGGCGCGGGCCGTCGCAGTCATGACCGGTCTCCTCGGAGTGCCGCGTTCACGCCGGCCGGCAGCCGGCGCTGGTTCTCTTCCCACCAGCGCCGCCAGAAGGCGCCGTCGTGCGCGCCGCGGACGCCGGTGATCGTCGAGAGCGCGCCGCTCGTCATCTCGAGCGTCGTCCCGTCCTTCTCCGCCTCGAGCAGCCCGATCAGCTCGGGGATCGCGCGCGCGTCGCCGAGGCGGGCGAGCGCGTCGACGTAGTCGCGGCGCGACGACGCTCGCGCGGTCGGGACGCGACGGAGCCCTTCGAGCAGCGGCTCGACCGCCGCTTCCGGCCGCAGGTCGCCGAGCGCGGCGCACGCCCACGCGAGCTCCTCCGGATCGGCGTGCTCGGGATCGGCGACGAGCGGCGCGACGCGGCTTCGAACGAAGTTGTCGCTCAACTCGGCGCGCGGCAGGCACTCGAACCCGATCTGACGGAGCCCCTTGTCCGACGAATCGAGCAGCCACTTCACGGCGTCTTCGTGCACCGGCTCCTGGATCCGCTGGAGCGCCTCGCGTGCCGTCGCGCGCCGTCCGCCACCCTGGGTCATCCAGCTCGCGAGCGTCTCGAAGTCCGGCTGCGTCGTCGCCAGCGCCTCGGCGAGGAGCGGGTCGACCTCGCCGTCCTCGACGCGGACGCGCGCTTCGATCCAGTCGACGAGCCCGGCGTCGCGCAGGAGCCTGGACAGGTCGACGCCGACGCTCGCGGCCGGAGCGATCGAAAGATAGGAGAGCGCGGCAAGCGCGGCGGTCGACTCGCCGGAGCGCAGCCGAGCGACGAGGTCGTTTGCGCTCGCCGTGATCACCTCGTCGAGCGGCCGCGACCCCTTCTGCGCGAACCACGCGTCGTAGCCGGCGTAATCCGAGGCGAAGTCCTGGAGCGCGATCGGACGCAGGTAGGTGATGGCGAAGTTCTGGACGCCGAGGTCGCCGTCGCGCATCGCCAGGTCGAGGATCGGCAGCGCGCGCGGGTGGAGCTCGCGCATGGCGAAGCACTTGAGCATCTGGCGGCGGTGCTGCGGATCGGCGATGCGCGGCCAGATCGAGCGCAGGAGCGCGAGCCCTTCGTCGGGCGGCAGGCGGGCGATCTCGTCGCCGATCTCGAACGCCTTGCGCCAGTCGGGATCGCCGTTCAGCCGCGAGAGGAGCGTCTCGATCTGCTGCGCGGGCGTCGGAGCCGATCGCTCCTCCGCGGCCGGTCCATCGCCAGGATTCGCGCCGTCGGCGGACGCGGCCTCGGCGCGGCGCTCGGCGCGCGGGTCGTCGATCGGCGGCGCTGCGAGGTCGGAGAGGCCCGACCTCTCGCCGCCGCCGAGCCGCCGCTCGAGCTGTCCGAGCTGGTTCGCCATGGCGGCGAGCGCGGCGCTGCTCGCCCGCTCGGAGCGGTGGTTCTGCCACGCGAGCCACCCGACGACCGCGACGAGCGCGACGAGCAGCCCGGCCTGGATCCTCTGCAGCATGATCCGTTCTCCGATCTGCGCCTGGCGGCACGCCTTCTCGATGCGCGCGGGATCGCCGAAGCGGCGCAGCGCCTCGCGGCGCGCCTCTTCGCTTCCGAGTCCGCCGCGCTCGAGATCGGCGGCGCACATGCCAACGTGGAAGTCGAGCTCGGCCCGGATCTCGTCGTCGATCTCGCGCCGCGACCGCCGGTCGGGCGGTCTCCAGTAGAGGCCGAGCGACTCGAGCCAGTTCGCCATGACGCGCGCTCGCTCGTCACGCGCCGCCGGTCGGCGCCGCCACGAGCCGCGCCGGTCGGGGCGCCGCGCCGAGCACTCCTTCGACGGCGGCGGCGAAGCGCGACCACGCCGCCTCCTCGACCTTGAGCTGGGCGCGCCCCTTCTGCGTCAGCCGGTAGTACTTCGCGCGGCGGTTCGCGTCGGACTGCCCCCACTCGGCGTCGACCCAGCCGCGCCGCTCGAGCCGGTGGAGCGCCGGGTAGAGCGTCCCTTCCTCGACCGCGAGCACCTCCGCGCTCGACCTCTGGATATGGCGCGCGATCGCGTAGCCGTGCATCGGCCCGAGCGTCAGCGTCTTCAGCACGAGCAGGTCGAGAGTGCCGGGCAGGAATTCCTCGGTCGGCGAGGTCGGCGCGGACATGCGATGCTCCCGGAGGCGAGTCCCCTGGACGGTCTTGGGGAGCAGACTCTGCCGCGGCTTCCCTAGATCGTCAAGGGGAGAGCGGCCGCGGGAGGGCGGCCGCGGCGTCGCGGTACACTCCCGCGGCTTCGAGCCGGAGGACGCGACGGCGGCGCGCGGCCCGGATCGGCAGGGAGGCGAGGATGCGTGCGCTCACGGTCGTCGCGGCGGGCTTGGTCGCCGGTTCAATGGATCCGCGCGCCTGCGCGCGAGGCTCGTCCGACTGGACCCCCGCGAAGAAGGCGGCCGCCGACTCGATCGACAAGAACGCCGAGCGCTGCGTCTCGACCAGTCGCCAGATCTTCGACCTCGCCGAGACGGCGCTCACGGAGACGAAGTCGTCCGCGCTGCTGGCGGCGCTCGCCGAGTCGAACGGCTTCAAGGTCGAGCGCGGCGTCTCGCAGATGGAGACGGCGTGGGTCGCGACCTGGTCGAGCGGGAGCGGCGGGCCGACGATCGGCGTGCTCGCCGAGTTCGACGCGCTGCCGAGCCTCTCGCAGAAGGCGGGCGTGGCGACGAAGGAGCCGATCGTCGAGGGGCAGCCGGGCCACGGCTGCGGCCACAATCTCTTCGGCGTCGCGGCGACCGCCGCGGCGATCGCGCTCAAGGACGCGATGGGCGCCGAGAAGATCGCCGGCACGATCAAGCTCTTCGGCACGCCCGCCGAGGAGCAGGGGATCGGGAAGATCTTCATGGTGCGCGACGGCCTCTTCGACGGCGTCGACGTCTGCCTCTCGTGGCATCCCTCCTACAAGAACGAGGTCCATCTCGAGCCGAGCAAGGCGTGCATCTCCTTCGAGGTGACGTTCCACGGACGCAGCGCGCACGCCTCGGCCGCGCCGTGGGAGGGCATCTCGGCGCTCGACGCCGTGGAGGCGTTCGAGCACGGCGTGAACCTCCTGCGCGAGCACATGCCCGAGACGGCGCGCATCCACTACGTCGTGACCGAGGGCGGCAAGGCGCCCAACGTCATTCCCAATCGCGCTCGCGTCTGGATGTACGTGCGCGGCAAGGACTGGCCCGAGGCGGAGAAGGTCTACGCCCACGTCGAGAAGTGCGTCGCCGGCGCCGATCTCATGGCGTGGGGCGAGGAGCACGGCGTCGCGGCGGCGGGCTGGCGCGCTCCCGAGATCACGCGCCTCTCCGCCCTCTACGACCTGAACATCAACTTCGCCGGCAGCGAGGTGATGCAGAAGAACTTCGAGCTCGTGGGCGCCGCCGCCTACACCGCCGACGAGCAGGCCTTCGCGCGCGCGCTGCAGAAGTCGTTCGGCCAGCCCGAGGCGGGCTTCATGACGAAAGTGATCCCGTTCGACCGCCACCGCGTGCCCGAGCCGGGCGGCTCGACCGACGTCGGCAACGTCTCGTGGACCGTGCCGACCGTCGAGCTGCGCGTCGCCACATGGCCCGAGAAGATCCCCGCCCACTCGTGGGCGTCGACGGCCGCCTCGGGCTCGAGCGGCGGGTATCGCGCGATGGTCGTCGCGGCCAAGGTGCTGGCGACGACGGGACTCGACTTCCTCACCGACCAGAACGCGCGCGCGCGCGCGAAGGCGGAGTTCGCGGAGAGCCGCAGAAGCTTCCGCTACTCGCCCGCCGTGCGGCCAGGGGACCGGCCGATGCTCCCGTCGAACGCGCGAGCCGCGGGAACATGAACGCCTTCAAGCGCAAGCTCGCCTACGTCGCGATCGTCGCGTCGATCGCCGTCGCCTGTTTCGGAGCGTGGGGCATGTACGACAAGGGCGTGCGCAAGGTCGACGTGCTCGCCATCTTCGCGGGAGGTTTCACATGCGGCGTCTCCTTCCTGAAGCTCCTCCAGCTCCTGCGCTCCGCCCCGAGCGCCGGCTCGCCGCCGGCGGCGGCGCCGCCCAAATCCAAGGGGTGAGCGCGACACGGCTCGCGGCTTCGCTCCTGTTCGTGGCCGCGACCGCCGCGGCCACGTCCTGCGGCTCGACGAGCCTCGCCGGGCCGCGGCCGGCGCCGAAGGTCGACCACCTCGGAGCGATCAGCGAGCTGTTCGCGGGCGGGACGCCGGCCCACTCGGTTCCTCTCGCGCCGCTGCTCGGGCTCAAGCACCTCTACGCGCTCGGGCCCCTCGAAGGGCTGCGCGGCGAGATCCTCGTCTGGGACGGCACGCCGTTCACGAGCCGCGTCGTCGAGGGCGAGCCGAGGGTCGCCGTCGATCCGGCCGCGAAGGCGCAGTTCCTCGTCTGGTCGACGGCGACGGAGTGGCGCGACGTCCCCGTCTATGAGGACGCGCGCACGCTCTCCTGGTTCGAGACGTGGCTGCCGACGGCGGCGCGCGACGCGGGGCTCGACGAGACCCGGCCCTTCGCCTTCCTCGTGGTCGGCGCCGTCGACCACGCGACGATCCACGTCGACGACTTCCCCGCCGACGGCACGCCGCTCACGCCCGAGACCGTGGGCGCGTCGCAGAAGGTGATCGAGCTCGCCGACGCGGCGGTCCAGATCCTCGGCTTCTATGCGCCCAATGAAGCCGGAGCGAAGGGGGTCTACACGTCGAACGACTCGAACCTCCACCTCCACCTGCGCACGCAGCTCGGGACGGCGATGGGCCACGTCGACGACTTCGCGCTCGCGCCCGGCGCGGTCCTCCGCCTCCCGTGGAAGAGATGACGCCATGCCTCCCCGGGCCGCCCGCTTCGACCACGCCGGATCGACCGACAACATCAGCCGCTTCCTCGACGCGCGCTCCCTCGTCCCGACGCGCTTCCGCGGCACCGACAAGTTCCTCGACGTCGTCTCGTGGAACATCCGCTGGTTCGACGCGCAGGATTCGTCGCGCGTCACGGCGATCTACGAGGTCCTGAAGGATCTCAACGCCGACCTGCTCGTCCTCACGGAGATCCAGCACGACGGCGCGCTCGACGAGGTGGCGCGCCGGCTGGCGAAGTCGAAGGCGGGCTACTACTCGATCCACCACGGGACGACGGGCGGCCAGCAGCGGGTCGCGCTGATGTGGGATCGCGACTGGGTCATCGCGAAGAAGGACCCGCACGAGCTCTTCGGCGCCGAGAACCTCACCGTGCCGGCCGAGCTCGGGGCCGGAAGGCAGGACGTCTTCCCGCGCCTCCCGCTCTGGTCGTGGTTCGAGGCGAAGCCGGCCGACTCGTCGAAGGAGGGATTCACCTTCGAGCTCGTCGGCCTCCACCTGAAGGCGCAGGGCCCCGCGCCCAAGGGCTACGTCGGCCCCTCGAAGACGTGGGGCGTCCCGCAGCGCCGCGAGGCGACGAAGCGGCTGGTGCGCTGGCTCGGCGACAAGAAGGCCCACGTCGACCCCGACGTGCTGGTCATCGGCGACTGGAACGCCGAGCCCGGCAGGTCGGAGTTCGCCGCGCTGCGGACGCTCGAGGAGGAGAAGAAGGTCTCGTTCACGTCGATCAACCCGACCGGCGAGGCCTCCCACCTCGTCCGGCTCGTGAAGAGCGGCGCGACCGGCTCGCGCATCGACCTCCACCTCGTGACGAAAGCGGCCGACGCCAACGCCGTCCCCGACGGCAAAGGCGTCGTGATCCGCTGGAAGCTCTTCGACGACCTCGCCGCCCTCAGCTCGAAGCAGCGCGAGGATCTCTTCAAGAAGCTGAAGCAGAAGTTCTCCGACCACCTGCCGGTCGTCTCGCGCTTCTACTTGACCGACATGCCCTGATCGGGCGCGAGCGGAGCGGGCGCAGCGGGCGGGATGTCGGCGGTCACTCGTCCGGCGCGAGGACGCCGAACCAGCGCTGGCTGTTGGCGGCGCTGCCGACGACTTCGAGCTCGACGGGCTTGCCGGAGTGCACCAGCTCGGCGGGCAGGGTGAGCGTCATCACTCCGGTCGCGTCCTCGCGGTTGGCGGCACGACACTCGAAGTCGAGGGTGGCGCGGCCGTCCTTGCTCTGCCAGTGCGCGTCGTCGATGGCGACGTCGAAGACGAGCAGCGGTTTGCCGTCGAGCGAGAGCGTGAAGTCGCCGTCGGGCTGCGAGAGGAAGCCGAGCGCGGCGGCGAACCGGAACGTGGAGCCGCTCACCGGCGCGGTGCGCCACGTGACCTTCGCGCTCCCGTCGCTCTGCCGGCAGTAGTGCATCGTGCAGGCGCCGAGCCAGGTCGGCTGCGAGAAGACGTCGAAGGCGCCGACGAGGCGCGCGTAGCCGTTGAGGTCGAGCTTGCCGAGCTCGGCGCGCGCGGCGGCCGCCTGCTCGGTCGTGATCGAGTCGAGCGGCACCGGTGCGCTGCGCAGGAAGGCGATCAGGTCGGCAAGGTCCTGCGGCGCGAGCCCCTCGTCCAGCCCTTCGGGCATGAGCGAGAGCTTCGAGGGCTTCACCTGCGCGACCTCGCTGCGCAGCAACGTGCGGCGCACGTCGTTGGCCTGCACGAGGGTGAAGCCGGTCGACGTCTCGGCGCGGATCAGGCCGTTCAGCGAGTCGCCGTCCTTCAAGTCGACGTTGTAGGCGACGTAGTCGGCGTTGACCGCGGCGTTGGGATCGAGGATCGCCTCGAGGAGCCGCGGCGGGCTGCGGTCGCCGAGCGCCATCAGGTCGGGCGCGAGCTCGTGGCCGATGCCTCGAACGGAATGGCAGCTCGCGCAGAGCTTCGTGAAATGGGCGCGGCCGCGGGCGACGTCGCCCTTGAGGTCGAGCGCGGGGCGGAAGGCTTCGAGCACCGAGGCGCGGCTCGGCGTGCCGGCCGGAGCGAACAGCTTCTCGGCGCGCGCGCGGATCGCGGGGTCGTCGTGCTTGAGCAGTCGGTCGCGGTGGGCGGCGTCGAAGGCCTGCTTCGGCGCCTTGCCGGTCTCGGCCGCTTCCAGCAACACCGCCAACCAAGCGGGGCGCTGCATCAGGGCGTCGAGGACCAGAGCTCGCACGACCGGCGTCCCGCTCCCGAGCATCGGGAGCAGCAGGCTCGGAACCGACGGGTCCGCGATCCGAGTCAGCGCTTGCACCGCCGCCTGCTGGATTGCGGCCGGCGCCCGCGAGTCGACGAACCGGACGATCGACTCGAGCTGGCCGGGCGTCGCGTGGTCGTCGGCGTCGGCGCGCTGCGGCAGGAGCGTCAGCGCGGCGAGCACGCGCTCGACGTCGAGTTCGGAGTCCGCGTTCATCGCGTCAGCCGCGGAGTCGAGGGCGCGCGAAGCGGCCGCGCTCGCCAGGCCGATCAGCTTCGCGGCACTGGCAAGCCGGCGGACGTCGACGATCCCCGAGTTCGTGCCGCCACGCCGATGGACCGCGAGCTCGAGCTCGCCGAGCGCGATCCACCGCCAGGTCTCGTCGGCCTCGGCGTCCTGCTTCGGGACGACTGCCTCGAGCGCGCGCGCGTAGGCCGCCGGGTCGCCGACGCCGACGATCGTCGCCACGAGCCGCGAGAGCGTGTCACGGAAGGCCGGAGAATCGCGCGGCTCCATGAGGAGCGTCGCCAGGATCGCGTCCGCGTGTTTCGTCGCCGACGAGAGCACCGCCGCGCGGATCCACGGATGGTCGAGGTGATTCGCCAGGATCCCGCCGAGCAGCTCGCCGGCTCGCGGCGAGTCCCACTCGCCGAGTGAGAGGGCGGCCTGGAAGACGAGCAGCGAGTCGGGTCCAAAGCGACGGCCGACGATCGGCTCGGCTTCCTTGGGAAGGCTGCTGCGGGCAGCACCGCCCACGAACTCGGCGAGCCGCGGCGACTCGGAGAAGCAGCGCTCGCAGAGGACCATCGCCTGCGCGCGCAGCTCGGACGGCAGTTCCGCATCGAGCAGCCGCAGCAGCTCTCTCTCGGTGATCGAGCCCTGCTGCTGGTGCAGCCAGGCGCGCTGCACTTCGATCGCGGCGGCGGCGACCGGCGGCGCGTCGCTCGCGTCTCTCGGATCGCTCTCCTCCGCGTCCTCCTTCGAGTCCCGCCGCTGCAGCAGCTCGCGGTGAACGAGATCGCGCACGACTCCGTTCGTCGTCTCGAACGCCGCGCGGAGCTCGCTCGTCGAGAGCTTCGTGAGGTCCTTCACCGGCCGCGGCTTCCCGCCCTTCGGCAGCACGCGGTAGATGCGGCCCAGGGTCGCGCCGGCGCGCACGTCCATCTCGGCGAGCTTCGCGGCGGGGATCCAGCGCGGGTGCTCGATGACGAAGCGGTACATATCCGCAATCCAGAGCGCGCCGTCGGGGCCGGTGGCCGCCTGGACGGGACGGAACCACGGGTCGCTGCTGGCGAGGAACTCGCGCTGGTCCTTGTCGTCTTCCAGGGCGCGATGGCCGTGCAGGACGACGTCGGGCGGCTCGTTCGTGAAGTGCTGGCGCAGGAAGACGACGCGCCGGACGACGTTCGCCACCGGCTCGCAGGTGAAGGCGTTGCCGTAGACCTGCTCGCCGAGCAGCACGTCGCGGTAGATGCCGATGCCACAGGCCGAGGTCACGCGGCTCAGGTCGCTTTGGTCGTTGAACCGCTCGAGCTTCGGGCTGATCTGGAAGAGCTGGCGCGAGTCCTCGTCCCTTGAGTCGGCGAGCAGATTCCAGCGCGGGTCGGGCGCGGCGATGAAGGGGTTCCGCTTCACGTAGCGGTCGGCAAGCGGGAACTGGAAGACGAGGCAGCCCGAGTCGCAGCCGAACCAGCGTCCGAAGTCGTCGCGCACGCGCCCCTGCTGGCTCGTCCCCTCGATCGGCTCGATCACAAGGCGGTCGGGATCGATCCGGAAGTCGCGGCCGCGGCAGTCGACTCCGTTGATGACGCCGCCGAAGAGACCGCACGCGCCGTAGACCCAGCCGTCGAGCCCCCACGTCAGCGAGTTGACGCGCGCCTGGTAGTTCTCGGTCGAGAAGCCGGTGAAGAGGACGCGCTTCACGTCGGCCCGGCCGTCGCCGTCCCTGTCCTCGGCGTAGAGGATGTCGGGCGCGGCACAGATCAGGACACCCTTGCGCCACGCCATCACGCCGGTCGGGAAGGGCAGCCCTTCGGTGAAGAGGCCGGACGATTCGTAGCTGCCGTCGCCGTCCCGATCGCGCAACCACTTCACGCGGCCGCCCGGCTGGTACTTGCCGTCCATGCCCGACGGGTAGTCGTTCATCTCGCAGATCCAGACGGTGCCGTCGGCGCCGAAGTCGAGGGCGACGGGGCTCTCGATCACCGGCTCGCTGGCGACGAGCTCGACGTCGAACGCGGGCGTGAGCCACTTGCCGTGCTGCCCCTCGCCGAGTCCGAAGTCGCGTTCGCTCTCCTGGTTGACCCGGATGCAGGCGAGCGACTCGCTCGGCGACTTCGGCGGCGGGAAGCGCGTCGCCTGCTCGTCGGAGGCGAAGCTCGCCGGAAGCTGCGCGTGGACCGCCGCGATGATCGCTTCTTCACAGCTCGCCGCGAGACGCGTCGGCCGGCCGTAGTAGGTCATCGCCCCTTCGGCCTCGTAGCCGCCCTCGGCCAGGATACGGCGCGAGGGGATGTAGCAGGCGACGTCGTTCGTGTAGCCGCTGACCCAGAGGCGCGAGCGGTCGAACTCGCGCTTGAGCCGCAGCGAGTAGTCGACGACCACCTCGCCGCTGAGAAAGACCTGCGCGAGCTCGTCGCCCCAGACCCACGACTGCACGAAGCAGGGCAGCGTCGCCGGCATCGTCTCGCCGCGATCGAGCTTCGAGAGCCACCACGACGCGTGGTAGCCGAGTGCGTCGCTCGCGTTGCCGCGTCGGGCACGCTCGACGAGCTGCTCGCGCGTCGGCAGCGTGTCGAACGGCAGTTCGAGGCGGACGAGCCGACAGATCGGCGCTGCTGCTCCCTTGCCTTCGGTCAGCAACGGCTTCATTTCCCCCGCGAGCAGCCGCTCGACCTCGCTGGCGATCGCGCGGCCGTGGTCCATCGAGTCCTGCAGCCGGCTCGTCACGCCGGGCGACGGGTTCGCGTCGGCGCCGCAGCCGATGACCGTGAGCGCGACCGCGCCGGCGTGCGCAGCCTCGACGTACTCGGAGGCGTAGCCGGCCCAGTCGCCGCAGTACTGGTTGATCGCGGGGCCGCAGGTCGTGCAGTGGCAGGCGTAGTTCTGGAGGACGGCGAGCAGCGAGCCGTCCTCGCCCCACGCCGCGATCACCGGCAGCGCCGGGTCGGTCGGCCCGCCCGCGGTCCGCCGGTTCTTCGCGAAGTGGGCGCGCCCCTCCGCCCACGCGAGCCGCGCCGGCGCGCGCGCGTCGATCGCCGCGAGCGCCGCCTCTTCGATCCGGTCGACGAGCCAGCTCGTGTAGCGGTGGACCCGCTCGAGCTGGTCGGCCGGAACGGGCCGCCCGAACATGCAGTCGATCGAGCCCTCGAGCCACGGCCCCGTGTGGGTGTGGGTCGAGCAGACGGTGAGGCGCTCGCGCGCGACGCCCCGCTTCTCGCGCAGCCGCCGCGCGACCTCCTCGACGATCGACGCCGGCACCGCGGCGTTGTCGACCGAGACGATCACCGCGACCCGATCGCTCGCGCCGACCGCGAGAGCGCGCGCGAAGAGGCGCTGGGCGACGCCGGTCGGTTCAGTGTCACGCGCGGCGTAGCCGCAGAGGCGGACGGGGATCTGCGGCGTGACGTCGACGATCGACGTGCCTGTCGGCACGAGGGACGCGCCGACGGGAACGGGCGCCCGATCCTGCGGCCGATCGGCGGCCGCCGCGACTCCTGACGCGAGGACGACGAGCGACGCCGCGGCGGCGGCGCAACGACGAGTGGGCCCGATCATCGACTCCCTCCGGAGGGCCGCGTACACTCCCGCCGCGTTCGTGTCCCGTCAATCACGAGCCCTCATGCCGGACGAGTTCCAGCTCGAAAACGCCATCCTCGAGGTCGTCGCCGGCACCGAGCCCGGACTCGTGCTCGCGCTCGCGGTGATGCCGACCACGATCGGCCGCTCGCCCGGCAACACGCACGTGATCGAGGATCCGGCGATCTCGCGCCAGCACGCCAAGATCTTCGTGCGCGACGGCGGCCACTGCATCGCCGACCTCCATTCGAGCCACGGCACCTTCGTCAACGGCGCGCGGGTCACGCTGCACCCGCTCGCGCCCGGCGACGAGATCCGGCTCGGATCGACGGTGGTGCGCTACCTCGCCGCCGCGGCGCGGCCGCCGCTGCCGCCGGTCGCCGCCGACTACCGCCCGGCGCTCACGAAGGAGGGCGAGGACCCCTTCGCCGAGGAGAACGCGCCGCCCGCTGCCGCGGCGCCGGCGGCGGCAGGAGCTCGCAGGCCGCTCGAGCCGGCGCCGACGATCGAGCTGCGCGGAGAGACGGCGCGCCAGTTCGCGGCGCGAGCGAGCGGAGCGCCGGTCGCGGCAGCGCCGTCGCGCTCGGCGACGAGCCGCGAGCCGCCCGCGATCGCAGAGCCGCCGCGCCCTCGCGGCCCGCTCTCCTTCCTGCGCGACGAGCTCGATCAGCGCGGCGCCGGAGCGCGTGCCGCCGCGGCGCTCTTCGCGCTCGCCGCCGCCGCCGCGCTCTTCTGGCTCGTCCTGCGGCTCTTCGAGGCGGCGCCCAAGTCCGCGGACTCGAGCCCCGCCGACGAGAGCACGTTGACGGGCCCGTCGCGCCCTGTGCTCCCGACGCGGAAGTGATCGCGCCCGCGCGACTCAGCGTCCCGTCCGGCAGAAGCACGAGCCCGGCAGCGAGACGTCGGCGCGAGCCCACGCCTTCTCGAAGGCGCCGCGCATCTCGTCCGCCTCGCTCGCGAGGCCGCGCCGCTCAAGGCACTCGGCGAGCCCGTGCAGCGCCCAGCCGTCGTTTCGTTGTCGCTTCAAGCTCTCGCGGTAGACCGCCTCGGCCTCCTCGACGCGGCCCTGCTCGAGGAGCAAGGCTCCGAGCGCATGACGGACGGGCTGCATCCAGCCGTGCGGCTCGTCGTAGCGCAGGCCGTCGTCGCGTTTCACCGCCTCGCGCAGCAGCGCGAAGGCGCGATCGAAGCGGCCGCGGCGGTACTCGAGCTCGCCGTCCATGAGCGCGCGCGCGAGGTCGGAGAGCGCCGCCACCGGATTGAGCGAGAGCGTGGCCCGCGGCGGCACGAGCGCGGCCGCCTTCTCGAACTCGGCCCGCTCGACGGCAGCCTCGTCGACGCGACCGAGCGCCGAGAGCGCCATGGTCCGCGCGTAGCGCCAGAACGTGGTGGTCGAGTGGTGGTCGGCCGGCGGCTCCGGCTCGGCGAGGATCTCTTCCCAGCGACCGAAGCGGACGAGCGCGTGGTAGGGAATCGTCCGGTAGGCCTCGACGAAGTCGGGGTAGAGCGCGACGAGCTCGGGCGGAAGCTCGCGGACGAGGTCGCGCGCGGCGGCGATCGACTCGGCGCTTTTGCCTTCGAACATCGCCGCCCACGAGAGCATGTGGTAGTTGTGCGCGCGATAGATCGAAAAGAAGTTGAGCCGTCCGGCGTGCTGCACGTAGCGCAGGTCGGCGACGATCGCGTGCTCGTTGGCGGCGACCGCGTCGGCGTAGTGGCCGACGCGCATGTCGATGTGCGACGGCATGTGGACGAGGTGGCCCGCGCCCGGAGCGCGGGCGCGCAGCCGATCGGCCGCCGGCAGCGCCTTCTCCGGCGTCGGCGACATCTCCCATGCGTGGACGGTGTAGTGCAGTCCACCCGGATGGTCGCCGACGAGCTCGAGGACCGCGGCGAGCGTCGCGACGATCTCCTCCGTGCCCGGCTGCGCCTTCCCCTCCGGCGTCCAGAGATCCCACGGCCGCAGGTCCATCAACGACTCGGCGAAGAGGGCGCCGACGTCGGCGTCGTCGCGGTGGCGCTTCCAGACCTCGCGCACCGCGGCGGCATAGGCCTCGTCGAGCTGCTTGCGTTCCTTCGGCGGCGGCCAGACGTAGCGCTTCGAGAGGGCGCCGATCAGCTCGCGCTCGAGCGGCGTCGCGGAACTCTCGAACATCCGCGCACGGCTGACCGCGTCGAAGGCCGCCTTCGTCGCCGCCTCGTCCATCGTCGGGTTGTTGATGTTGGGCCCGGCCGCGAACGCCATCCCCCAATAGGCCATCGCGCAGCCCGGGTCGAGCTCCGCCGCCTTCCCGAACGACCGGATCGCCTCCTCGTGATTGAAGCCGTAGCAGAAGAGCAGCCCCTGGTCGAAGTAGCGCTGCGCCTCGGCCGACGACGTCGTGATCGCTCGGTGGAAGCTCCCGAGATCGGCGAAGAGCTTCGCCGGCGGTTCGGGCGGAGGCGGGGGGCTCGAGCAGGCCGGGAGCAGGAGCAGCGCGATCGGCAGGGCGTGCTCTTGGAAAGCGACGAGACGCTTCATCGCGGCGGTGCTCCGGAGGAACGCGTGGAACGATAGAGCTCGGCGAGCCGCCGCGCGGCCTCGTCCCACGTCGCCCCTCGTTTCGCCGGAACCGATCGCGGCGGTCGCTCCACGTCGACGCAGGCATTCAGCTTGTCGACCCACGCGTCGGCCTCGTCGGCCAGGAACGTGACGCCGGAATCGCCGGCGCCCGCGGGCTCCGCAAGTTCTGCGAGCACCTCGAGCCTGCGCGCGACGACGGGACAGCCGAGCGCGCGCGCTTCGTGGATCGGGAAGCCGAAGCCTTCGTAGCGGCTCGGGAAGACGAGTGCAGCTGCGCGGGCGTAGAGCGACGAGGTCGATCGCTCGTCGAGCGAGCCGGCGAAGACGACGCGGTCGGCGATCCCGAGAGCCGCGACTCGCGCTCGCAGCGCCGACTCGCCGCGGCCCGCGCCGACCAGGACGAGGGCCGCTCGCGCGAGCGCTCCATGACTCGGGGTGCGCGCGAGCGCCGCCAGGACGAGCTCGATCCCCTTGCGCGGCTCGAGGTGGCCGACGGCGAGGAGGAACGGCCGCGACGCGACGCCGAGACGATCGAGCAGCGCCGACTCGTCCGTGGCCGCGAGCCGCGGCGCCGGGTCGACGTCGACGGCGTTGGGGATCACGTGCACGCGCTCGGCTGGCACTCGCAGCCGTTCGCGGATCCGCCGCGCCGACGCGCTCGACACCGTCACGACGCCGGCGAGAGCGCGAGCGAGCGACGGCAGCCAGAGAGTCGCGGCCACGTGCCGTGGGAACCACTGCGCCCACGGCGCGCCGGTCGCCGAACGCGACTCGCTCCAGCGCAGGTCGTGGATCGTGAGCATCGCCGGAACGCCGCGCGGCTGCAGCGGCGGGATCGCCTCCGAATGCCACAGCTTCGCCGCGCGCACGAGCGGGCCGTCGGGAGCGGTGCGCAGCCGCGGCGTGAGCACGCGCCGCAGCGGTCCGCCCGGCCGCGGCACTTCCTCGACGCGCACGTGGCCGAGCTCGACACCGTCGAGCAGCGTCGCGCCGCGTCCGATCCGGACGACGAGCGGCGGCGCCTCCTGCAGCCGGCCGTAGGCGCCGATCAGCCCGCGCAGCCGGGTCCGCGCGCCGCTGAAGAAGTCGGGAACCGCGGCGGCGTCGAGGACGATCACGCCCCGGCGGCCTTCGCCCCGCAGATCCGGTAGAGGTCGAGCACCTTCTCGGCGGCGCGCCGCCAGCTGAAGGCCTGCACGCGCTCGAAGCCGCGGCGCCGCAGGTCGGCGCGCAGCCCCTCGCTCTCGAGCACGTGGTGCATCGCCGCCGCGAGCTGCTGCACGTCGCCCGGCTGGACCAGCAGCGCGGCGTTCCCCACCACCTCCGGCAGCGCGCCGCCGGTCGACGCGATCACCGGCGTCCCGCACGCCATCGCCTCGAGCGGCGGCAGGCCGAACCCCTCGAAGAGCGACGGGAAGACGAGCGCCGCGGCGCCGCGGTAGAGCAGGACGAGCTCGGCGTCGCTCACGTACCCGGCGAAGCGGACGCGATCGGCGATCCGTAGCTGCTGCGCCCGCGCCTCGAGCCCGAACTCCTTCGGGTTGCGGATGCCGGCGAGGACGAGGCGCGTCGTCCGCCGGAGCTCTTCCGGGAGCTGCGCGAACGCCGCGAGCAGTCCGGCGACGTTCTTCTTGCGGCGCGCGGCGCCGACGAAGAGGAGATAGGGCTCGTCGGTCGCGGGTGTCGGTGTCGAAGCGGGCGAGAAACGTTCATCGACGCCGTGGTGGATGACCACCACCTTCTCCTTCGCCGACGGATGGAGCCGCAGGATGTTCGCACGCGTCCTCTCCGACACGGCGACGATCCGCCGCGCCCAGCGCACGTTCAGGTAGAGCCAGACGCGCCGCGACGCCTCGACGCCCGCCATGGGCCCCATGGAATTGTTGCGCTCGAGCCACGGCACCTCGTGCACCGTCGCGATCTTGGCGCAGTCGCCCCCGACCGGGATCGCGGAGACGGGCGAGTGGAAGACGTCGACGCCTTCCTTCTTGAGCAGCGGCGCGAGCACGCTCTCGCGCCAGAGGTAGCCCGGCTTGTGCGGCGAGAGGTCGATCTGCCGGAAGTTCTCCGGCAGCGGGAACGGCAGCTCGATCGCCTTGCGCGAGACGAGCAGGTACTCGTTGGTGGCGTCGAGCTCGACGAGCTCGCGCAGGATCGCGCGCTGCGTCCTCTCCACTCCCGTCGGCCACGCGGTGTCCTGGATCGAGAGATCGAGGGCGATCTTCATCGGCGTCTCAGTGTATCCATGCGAGCCGACGCCGTTGGACGGGCGAGGCGGACGTTTCTTCACGCGGCCGTCACTCGCTCGTAGAGCGCGAGCGTGGCGCTCGCAGTCGCGCTCCAGGTGAATCGCGGCGCGCGGCGGCGCGCGCGCTCCGCGAGGTCGCGCCGCCGCGTCGGCTCCGCGATCTCGAGCAGCGCGTCGGCGAGTTCCTGCTCCGACTCGGGGTCGACGAGCAACGCCGCGTCGCCCGCCACCTCGCTCGTGGAGGTGCGAGCCGACGTGACGACCGGCACTCCGAGCGCGAAGGCCTCGGCGATCGGCAGCCCGAATCCTTCGCAGAGCGACGGGTAGACGAGCGCCTGCGCGTCCTCGAGCCACGCGCGCAGCTCCGGCTCGTCGACCGCGCCGCGCGCGATGGCGAGCGCGCCGGCGCCGCCGCGCTGAAGTTCCTCGCGCAGCTCCTCGGTCCGCCAGCCCCACGGCCCGACCAGCACGAGGTCGAGCTCGAGCCCGCGCCGGCACGCGGCCCGATGGGCGCGCACCAGCCGCGGCAGGTTCTTGCGCGGCTCGAGCGTCCCGACGTGGACGAGGTAGCCGCGGCTGCGATCGGGCCGCGGATCGCGCCGCTCGCCGCGCGCCACGCGCAGCAAGTGGTCGCCGCCGAGCGGGATCACGCTCACCTTCGCGGGATCGACGCGCCAGAGCTCGATCAGGTCGGCGCGCGTGGCCGTGCTCGGCACGACGACGGCGCGCGCCCGCGCGATCGCGGCCTGCATCCGTTCGCGCACCCGCTTGTGGAAGCCGGGGTCGTGGAACTCGCGCGACCGCTCGAAGGCGAGGTCGTGCACGGTGACGACCTCGGGACAGCGGAAGCCCTTCACGTAGATCAGGTCGGTGTGGTGGAAGAGATCGAGCCGGCCGGTGATGAGCTCGGTCCGAAAGCCCGGCACGCGCGCGAGCGCGGCGACGAGCTTCGCCGGCAGCCAGGGCGCGAAGAGACGCGCGTTTTGGTGCGAGCGCAGCGCGGCCGGCAGGCGCGCCGCTCCCGCCGCGCCGCGGCGCGAAGCTGCGTAGAGCACGACCTTCGGGGAGTCCTCGAGCTCGAGCAGCGCGCCCGCGAGCTCGACGCCGTAGCGCCCGATGCCGCACGGCGGGCCGGTCGCCGCGCGCAGGTCGACCCCGAGGGTCAGACCGGAAGCGTTCATTCCTCGATCCCGAGCTTGAGCGGCAGCGAGCCGGCCAGGAACGCCCCGCCCACCGCTAGCGCGACCGCGGCGGCGAGCGTCGGGAGCGGCGCGAGCTCGCGGAAGAGCGCCGCGACGGCGCCGACCGGGAGCGCCGCGAGCAGCGGCCGGACCATCGCGCGCGAGAGCGCGAAGCCGCCGGCCGCGCGGCGCAGCTCGACGCTTGCCCAGGCGAAGACTCCGACCTCGGCGATCGCCGTCGCCAGCGCGGCGCCCGGCACGCCGAACCTTCGGATGGCGAGACTGCTGAGCACGAACTTGACGATGAGCGCCGTGAGGGAGATGCGAGCCAGCACTCGCTGCCGGCCGAGCGCCGTCAGCGCGTGCATCTGCGGATAGGTGAGGAAGATCGCCACTCCCGCGACGGCGAGCAGCGGGACGCAGCGCAGGAGCTCGGGGTTCGCGGCCGAGAATCCCGCGAGCGACTGGCCGTTGGCGTGCCGCGCCCAGACGAGCCAGAGCGCCTGCCCGCCCCACGAGAAGCAGAGAAACGCCGCCGGAAGCGCGAAGCCGGCCAGCACGGCGCACGACCGCCGCGCGAGGGCGAGCAGGTCGCCCGTGCCGCGCGCGGCCGCGCGCGTCATCGCGGGAAAGAGCGCGGCCGAGAAGTAGGCCGGGAGCGCGATCGAGAACGAGAGCAGCGGGAACGTGCGCGCGTAGAGGCCGTTCGCCTCGGGCCCGACGAGGTGGCGCAGCAGCAGCGCGTCCATCCGGAAGTAGAGGGTCGAGACGGTCGCCGAGATGCCGAGCGGAACCATCGCCCGAAGAAGCTCTCGCGCGAGCTCGCGGTCGATGGCGCCGCGCACGACGACGCCGCGGGCGCGCGCCGCGGTCCAGGGCACCAGCGCCTGCACGGCGAGCCCGAGCCCGAAGGCGGCGACGAACAGCGCCGGCTCCTTCACGCCGAGCGCGCAGGCGGTCGTGCTCGCCGCGAGGTAGAGCCCGAACCCGACGATCGGCGCGAGCGCGATCGCCGTGAGCCGCACGCGACTCTGGAGCCACGCGGCCGCCGCGGCCGGCGCCGTGGCAAACAGATGAAGAGCGCCGAGCAGCAGGAGCGCGAGCCGTTCGCTTCCGCCCGCGTCGAGCCACGCGAGCACGGCGTAGATCGAGAAGCAGAGGGCCGCCAGCCTGAGCCGCAGCCGGAAGACGGCCCGGATCACGGCCGGCTCGCGGTCGGGGCGGCGCGTCGCCTCGCGCACCGCGATCGACATCGAGCCGAAGTCGACGAGCGCCCCGAGGATCAGGAAGAGCGTGAAGTGGAGGTTGAAGACGCCGAGCGCGCGGTCGTCGAGGTGGCGCCCGAGCATCACGAAGGTCGAGGCCGACGCGACCGCCGTCGTGACGCGCGCGGCGAGCTGCAGGCCAGTGCCGGCCAGCACGCGACGCTCGAGCGAGGGCCCCGTCGTGCTCGTCTCCAAGAGGGGCGAGAAACTAGCTGCCCGCGCGCCGTTCGGAGTTCCGGCGCGCTACGCTCCGTCGCCCATGCCGGCGAAGAGCGACGCCGCGAGGCTGATCGTCCTCGAAGGGATCGACGGGACCGGCAAGACCACGCTCGCCGCGAGTCTCGCACGGCGGCTGCGCGCGGCCGGCCTCGAGGTGGTCGAGACGCGCGAGCCGTCGAGCTCGCAGGCGGGGAAGAAGCTGCGCCAGCTCCTCGCCGCGAAGGAGCGCACGACCAGCGGCGCGCAGGAGCTCGAGCTCTTCCACGCCGACCGCGCCGACCACGTCGCGCGGATCGTCCGGCCGGCGCTTCAGCGCGGCGCCTGGGTCGTGCAGGACCGGAGCTTCTGGTCGACGGCCGCCTACCAGGGCGCGCGCGGCGTCCGGGTCGACGAGATCCTCGCGCGCAGCCTGTCGATCGCGCCGAAGCCCGACCTCACGCTGCTGCTCGAGCTCGCGCCTGAGCGGGCGCTCGAGCGCATCGGCCGCTCCCGCGCGGCCGCGAGCAGCTTCGAGCGGCTTGCGGACCTGCGCGCGGTCGCGCGCATCTACGCCGAGCTGGCCGCGCGCGAGCCGTCGATCATGCGCGTCTCAGCCGACCGCCCGCTCGAGGCGGTCGAGGCCGACGTCGCGGAGATCTGCCGGGCGCGGCTCGGCGAGCCGCGCTGAGGATCTTGCTCGCGGCCGCGCGTCGGATCAGCGGGTCGAGTACCGGCCGGTCGCGCGATCGACGACGAGGCGGGCACGATTCGCCTCCCACCACTCGCGGAAGCGCCCGACCGCCGCCTTGCGCATACCGTCGTCGGCGGCCGCGTCGAAGGGGAGGTCGAGGCTCGCGTGGGCGGCGAAATGCTCGTGCGCGTCCTTGCGCGCCTGCTCGGCGTCGCCCTTCTCCATGACCTCGAGCAGCGGCTCGAAGCCGCGCGGATCGCAAAGCTCGAGCACCGCCTCGCCGAACTCGACCTTCAGGTACTCGTCTTCCTCCAAGCCGGCCGCCGCGAGCAGCGGCGCCACGCTGCCGGCGTCGCCGAAGTCCCGGACGACCCGCACCGCCGTCTCGCGCACGTGGTCGTCGGGGTCGCGCAGCAGCTCGTGCAGGAGGTCGAGCACGCCGCGCTCGCGGCGCTTCTCGACGAGCAGCGCGACGCGCGCGCGCACCTCGGCTTCGGGATCGTGCAGGAGCGACCGGAGCAGCGGCCGCACGAGAGGCCACGTCTTCTCGTCCTGCTCGGCGGTGCCGAGCGCCATGAGCCGGTCGCTCTTCTGCGCGCTCTTCAGGAACGGGACGAGCTCGCGGCTTTCTTCATGGCGCAGGAGCCAGCTCCCGCCGACCAGGGCGATCAGCGCAGCGCCGCCGCCGGCGAACCGCAGCGACGTGCGCAGCTTCGTCGGCGAGTCGCGCAGCGCGCTCGCGGCGGCGGCGACCACGAGCGCCGCGGCGAAGGCAACGACGATCGTCGGTCCCGACGGGAGGTCGGCGCGATAGGAGACTGTGACGCCCACCATGCTCACGAGCGCGCCGACGATCCAGCCGATCAGGAGACGGGTCCCGACGCGGCGCGCGAAGAGGACGGCGATGACCGCCGGGATGATCAGGTAGGAGAAGACGAGCAGCACGCCCGCGATCGCGACCGCGCTCGTCACGACGAAGCCGAACGAGACGTAGAAGAGGAAGTCCCAGGCGCGGATGTTGAGCCCCTCCGCCTCGGCGCGCGCCGGATCGACCGAGATGAGCACGAAGCGGCGGCGCAGCGCGAAGTGGAGCGCGCCGACCGCGGCGTAGAGCAGCGCCGTGAGCGCGATCGTCCTGCCGCGCACGAAGAGGATCGTTCCGGCGAGGAGCTGGTCGACCTCCTCGGCGCCGTGGCCGAGCTTCGACGTGGCGAGGATCGTGGCCGCGAACGCCACGGCGTAGGTGATGCCGATCACCGCCTCGTGCGGCACCTTCTCGCGCTTGCTGCGCGTGAGCGAGAAGACGGCTGCTCCGAGGACGGCGAACGCGAGCGAGAAGCCGCGGACCGCGAGGGGGTTCTCGTCGAGGTCCCAGCCGAGCAGCACGCTGTAGACGGCGCCGAAGGCGGCGATCTGCGCGAGCGCCAGGTCGACGAAGATCACCTGCCGCTCGATCACGTGGATGCCGAAGTTGACCAGGATCCCGGCCATGAGCAGGCAGGCCAGGAACGGGAAGGTCATCGTGCGCAGGAAGTCCTCCACGAGCGGCTCTCAGCCCGTCCCGGTCTCGGAGGCGAGCACGCGATCGAGCAGGAGATTGATCAACTCGAAATAGTCATTTGCGGCCATCGCCGGAGCGACGTCGATCGGGACGGAGACCACCTTCGCGCCGGTCTGCTCGGCGACGTAGTCGCTCGATTCGCGCGGGTAGTAGCTCTCGTGGACGATCGTCTTCACGCCGGCGCTCTTCACGCCCTGGACGACCCGCTCGACCTGCTTCGCTGAAGGCGGGATGCCCGGCTTCTCCTCGATCTCGAGCGGGATCGTGAGCCCGAAGCGGTTGGCGAAGTAGATGAACGTCTTGTGGTAGGTGACGACCGGCCGGCCCTTGAGCCGCGCCGCCTTCGCGAGCCAGCCGCCGACCTTGTCGGTGAGGTTCCGGCGGGCGAGGAAATCGTCAAGCTGGTCCTGCTCGCAGCAGCGGCAGAGCTTGCTCGCGCCGACCGCCTTCACGAGTTCCTCGCCGAAGAGCGCGCGGTCGAGCTTCTCCTCGAATCGCTTCAGGTTCGCCTCGTAGGCGTCCTTGTGGGCCGGGTCGACGCGCTGCAGCCCGGCCGCGATGTTCGCGGCCATTCGGCGCGCGCGCACCGGATCGAGCCACACGTGCGGGTTGCCGTAGGGGTGCACGTCGCCCCACTCGCGCGAGAGGGTCTGCGGCGTCTCGAGCGTCGGGATGCCTTCGGTCGCGACGACGCGACCCGGCTGCCCCGGCTGGATGCGCGGGTTGCCGGCGCCGTCCACGACCTTCTGCGCCCAGAGCTCGAGCTGGAGCCCGACCTCGATGAAGAGGTCGGCGTCGTGCGCCTTCCTCATGAGCGTCGGGCGCGGCTGCACGAAGTGGGGATCCTGCGCCGGGTCGGCGAGCTCGTCGACCTCGACGAGGTCGCCCCCCACCTCCTGCGCCAGGCTGCGCAGCACCGAGAGCGTCGTCACGACCTTGAGCTTCGCGCCCGCGCCCTCCTGCGCCGGCGCGAGCAACTCTGTGAACAGCGCGATCGCCGCGGCCGCGGCGAAGAGCTTCGTGAGCTTGATCATCGAGTGGTTTCCTCGTCCGAAAGATGTGTTTCGTCGCATGGCTACTTGTTGACCCAGTACGGCTCGACCGGATGGGAGCCGAAGACGACGTTGATCTCGAAGAGCGCGGAGTTGAGGCCGTCGACCGCGGGGTCGTCGCGGTCGGTGTGCTCGACGCCGAGGCGGAAGCGCAGGAACTCGGTGGTGTAGTAGGTGAGGAAGGCGGCGATCTGGCGGCTCTCGATCGACGCGTCGTGGACCGCCTCGTGCCAGTCGTAGCGCACGCCGACGTAGGTGTTCTGGTTGAACTGGTACTGCGTCCACGCGTAGGCGCCGAGCGGACGCGAGTTGGCGACGCCCGGCTCCTCGATGCTGGCCGCGAAGAGCTCGCCGCCCAGCAGGAACGAGCGCGACTCGCCGGCGGCGAAGGGCTTCCAGTGCCAGGTCGCGTCGAGCCCGACGATGCGCGTGCTGAGGCGTCCGGCCGCGTCGAAGAAGCCGCAGTAGGTCGACTCGCCGACCTCGACGTCGTGGCCCGGCGCGAGATCGCAGAACCACGAGACGCGCTCGAGCCAGGCCGGATCCTCGGCGGCGTTGTCGGCGGCGATCGGCAGGTCGCCGCCGTTCACCACCTGGACGACCGCCTCGACCGTGTTGCGCTCGCCCGGCGTCGGCACGAACGTCTGCGCCGAGATCCCGTCCTGCTTGAACCCCTCCCCGCCGAAGTACTCGGCGAACGACGGCGGCCGATCCATCCACGGCAGGTCGTGGTCGTGGATCTTGTTGATGCGGCCGAACGTCGGCCGGAAGCGGCCCGCCTCGATCTTGAGGCCGAGCGGCGCCTCGTCGAGCAGCGGCAGCTTCTTCAGCGTGAAGTAGCCCTCTTCGACTTCCGTCGCGTAGTCCCCGGGCTTCTCGGCCCCGAGGCTCACGATGAGCACCCCGTCGGCCCACGGGTCGACGGCCGCCCGGAAGTCGAGCTCCGCTTCGCGCAGCCAAAAGCGGTCGTCGACCGGGTCGCCCGCGTCGTTGCGCACGCGCTGGTCGTCCGAGCGGCCGAAGAAGTTGCCGAAGACCGTGAGCTGCGGATTGAAGACGTTCAGCGACTGGAACGGCCTCGCGGCCGTCGCGGGCGCCTGCTTCGAGGCAAGCTCGTCGATCTGGTCGCGCAGGTCGCTGATCTCCTCTTCGTGCTTCCGTTCGAGCTCGTCCATCCTCTCCTGCAGCGACTTCGCGTCCTGTGGAGGGAACGCCAGACAGAACAGCCACGGCGGCGGAGGTCGCCGCCCCAAGCGGATTCGCATCGATCGTCTCCTCGCGGCGAACGCATCCCGCGTCCGCCTCGAGCGAGGACGTCGACGCGCGATGCTCTCAGCAGGACCGCGGCGAAGGCGGCGGTCCGCGAGCGAGGGAGACCTTCAGCCGCTCGGACGGAGCGGCGAGACGAGGCGTGTGCGGCGCGACGAACTCGACGCGCGCAGGAGTGGAGTCGAACACGACGGGAGCGTCGACGATCCGCTCGAGCAGCGACGAGCAGATCGGGCACTGCGTGGCGTCGTGGCTCGCGTCGGAGTGGTGATGGTGCCAGGGATCCTCGCAGCCACTGCCGTTGGGACAGGCGCCGTGGACGGAGCTCGTCGCGGCGAGCGGCCGGAAGTTTCCGGAGCAGTGGGAGCCCGAGACCGCCGCGGCGCCGTGGCCGGATACGAGCTTGTCGTCGGGATCAAAGTGGAACGCCGGCAGGAGCAGGCTCGCGCACCAGGCGAGCAGGAGACCGAGCGCCTGCTGACGCGTGGTCCACGGGAAGCGCGGCGAACGTCGGGTGCGGCGCGACATGAGCGCGGCAAAGTACCATAGTCGGCCCGTGCTGCCGATCGGTCCCCTCCTTCCACTCTCCCTCGCGTCGCTCGCGGCTTCCGTCCTCGCGCAGGAGCTCGCTCCCGAAGCCGTTGCGGAGGCGCGGCGCATCGCCGCGATCGCGCCGAGCGACCATCGGCCGCCGCCGCGCACGGTCGACGTCGTCCACTACGCGCTCCACGTCGCCGTCGATCCGCAGGCCCGCCGCATCGAAGGACGCGCCGAGATCGAGCTCAAGCCGTTCGCCGCGCCGCGCCGCGTGATCCAGCTCGACGCCGACGAGCTATCGATCCAGTCGGTGGTCGACGGCGCCGGCGCGCCGCTCGCATTCAAGCACGAGCGCACGACGCTCGAGATCGACCTCGGCCGCGACCTCGCTCCGGAAGAGGCGACGCGAATCGTCGTCGCCTACGCGGCCGCGCCGCGCCGCGGCCTCGTCTTCGTCCCGGCACAGGACGGGAGCTGTTCGATGGTCTGGTCGCAGGGCGAGTGCTCGATGTCGAGCGCCTGGTTCCCCTGCCGCGACTACCCCGACGACCGCGCGAGCAGCGAGCTCTTCGTCACTCTCCCCGACGCCTGGAAGAGCATCAGCAACGGCGTGTTGATCGAATCGACGCCTGCCGGCTCGGAGCAGGAGCGCCGCCGCACCGACCACTGGCGGATGGACTTCCCCCACCCCGCCTACCTCACGAGCGTCGCGCTCGGTCCGTTCGTCGAGATCGACCTCGGCCGCGTGCGCGACCTGCCGCTGCTCGCCTACGCGACCGCCGATCGGCGCGACGCGGCGGCGCTCACGCTGCAGCCGACCGGCGCGATGGTCGAGAGGATCGAGATGCTCACCGGCGCGCCCTACCCCTACCCGGCCTACCGCCAGGTCTGCGTGGCCGGCTTCCCGTGGGAGGGGATGGAGAACGTCGCGGCCACGACGCTCGCCGAGGACCAGCTCCTCGCTCCCGACCGGCCCGACGAGGGGCGCGCCGCGGCCGAGGCGCTCATCGTCCACGAGCTCGCCCACCAGTGGTTCGGCGACCTCGTGAGCCCGGCGTCCTGGAGCGACCTCTGGCTCAACGAGGGGTTCGCCACCTTCGCCGAGCCGTGGTGGATCGAGAAGAACGCGGGCGCCGACGAGGCGCTCGCCGCCTGGGCCAAGCTGCAGGAGGAGGCCGTCGAGCACCGGACGAAGGAGCCCCGCCCGATCGTCAGCTCGACCTGCGTCACCCCCGACGACCTCTTCGACGCGACGATCTACGCCTCGGCCGGCTCCTTCCTGAACCTCCTGCGCCGCGTCGTGGGCGACGCGAAGTTCGAGGCCGGAGTGAAGGCGTGGATCGCGCGCGGCCAGGGCCGCTCGCTCGGCACCGCGGAGTTCGAGGCGACGTTCGAGCAGGCGGCCGGGCCGGGGCTCGGCGACCTCTTCCACGAGTGGCTCCACTCGCCGGGGCTGCCCGCGATCGACTTCTCGTGGAGCTGGGATCCCGCGGCTCGCCGCCTCGAGCTCACGGCCCACCAGAAGCAGACCGGAGAGGGCGTCCCCGAGGTCTACCACGTGCCGGTCGACATCGCCTGGCAGGTCGGCGCGAGCCGGCGGACCACGCGGATGGCGCTCGACGCGCGCAAGTGCACCGTCACCGTCGAGTGCGAGCAGTCGCCGACCTTCGTCCGCTTCAACGCGGGAGGCGCGCTCTTCGGGACGTTGACGGTCAAGCAGGATCCGGCGGCGTGGCGCGCCGAGCTCGCGCTCGACGTCGATCCGCTCGGCAGGGTCGAGGCGGCGCGCGCGCTGGCGCGCGCGTGGAGCAGCTTGCCGCCCGGCGACGAGGCGACCCGGAGGCTGACGCTGGCGGTGCTCGCGCGCGCTCTCGTCGAGGATGGCGCGATCGCGGTGCGCGTCGCGGCAGCTGCGGCGCTCGGCAAGGTCAAGGGCGACGTCGCGCGCGTGGCGCTCGGCTGCGCCCTCTACGACCTCGAGCCGCGGGTGCGCACCGCCGCCGCCCTGGCGCTCGGCGAGTTCAAGGACGAGGACCTCGCCGCCGAGCTCGTGATCGCGCGCTTCGACAACGAGCGCACGCACGAGGTGCGGGCTGCGGCGCTCGCCTCGATCGGCAGGGTCGGCCGGTCGCGCGCCGCGCCGGCGCTCGTCAAGCTGGCCGACGACGAGCGCATCCCGCCAAGGCTGCGCGGCGCCGCGCTGGTCGCGGCGGCCGGGATCGACGAGCTCCCGCCCGAGCTGCTCGCCTCGACGGTCGAGCTGGCGACGCGCCACGGCGGGCCGGGCGCTCCCCTCGAGCTCCGCTCGCTGGCGATCGCGGCGCTCGGCAAGCTCGCGGGACGGAGCGAGGGCGCCGCCGACGCACTCGTGCGCCTGCTCGACGATCCGCTCCTCCCGATCGTGAAGGGGGCGCTCGACGCCCTGGGCGAGGCGGACCTCGCCGTCCGGGTCGTCCGGGTCGTCCCGGCGCTCGTCGCGTTCCACGGGAAGACCGCCTTCGACGACCTGCGCGGCAAGGCGCGCGAGCTCCTGCAAAAGCTCGCCGAGAGTCTCCCGAAATGAGCCCGACCGTCGGGCGCTCCTCGGCGCCGCTGCAACCGATCGGCAGCGGCGTGAATAGAGTCGTCCAACGTTCGTCTCAGACTGCTTCGTTCGCGGGGAGGAAGGAGCGCTCGATGGGTCATTGTCGGGGAGTCGCGGCCGCGAGCCGGCTCCGTGACCTCTTCCTCGCCGCCCTACCGCTCGCCGCCGCCTCGTGCACCGGCTCCCAATACTCGGGCGACGCCGACCGCGACGTCGCAGGCGTGCTCGAGGAGTTCGACCGCCGGGCGCTCGCCGATCGCGCGTCGCGCGTCCAGATGCCGGCGCTCCTTCCGGAACCGCCTCCTCCCGTGCCGGAGCGCGAACGGGACGGCGCCGCGCCGCGGAGCGCCTACGAGTTCGACGAGAGCGCCGCGGTCCAGGCGCCGGCCGCGGCGAACGAGCCGGCGCGCGAGCCGCTCGTGCTCGACCTGAAAACGGCGCTCTCGATCGCGGTCGAGCGCAGCCGGCGCTTCAAGGATCAGAAGGAGAGCCTCTACCTCACCGGGATGGGCTTCACGGTCACGAAGTTCAACTACGGGCCGCAGTTCTCGTCGGCCGTCTCCTTCGTCTGGGGCGACGGCGACGGCGCGTCGGCCACGAGCTCGGCCGGCGGCAGCTTCGGCGTGAGCCAGCTCCTGCCGACGAACGGCAGCGTCTCGCTCTCGGCCGGACTCACGAAGGCGTGGGCGCGCGACGACGGCGGCGCGGGCGGCGACTGGTCGACCTCGACGGGGATCAACCTGACGCAGCCGCTCCTGCGCCGCGCCGGCTACGACCTCTACCGCGAGGGACTCACGCAGGCCGAGCGGAGCCTCGTCTACTCCGTGCGCGCCTTCGAGCGCTTCCGCGAGCAGTTCACAATCGACATCACGCAGCAGTACTTCGGGCTGGTCGGGCAGAAGCGGCAGATCGCCAACTCGGAGCACGACCTCGAGTCGGCCACCTTCGACCAGGACAAGACGGAGGCGCTCGCCTTCGTCGGACGACTCGCCGAGACCGACGTCATCTCGACGCGCCGCCGGCGGATCGACGCCGAGAGCCAGGTCGAGGACCGGCGCACCGCGTTCCGCCGCGCCGTCCAGAGCTTCCTGATCGACCTCGGCCTCGACCCGAGCACGCCGGTCGAACTCAAGGAAGAGGAGCCGCCGTTCGAGCCCGTCCGCTTCGACCCCGTCTCCGCGGTGCAGGTCGCGCTGGCGACCCGGCTCGACGTTCAGACCGAGCGCGACCGGTTCGACGACGCCGAGCGGCAGTTCCGGCTCGCCCGCAACGACCTCCTCCCCGACCTCGACCTCACGGCGAGCTATTCCTCGTCCGGCGCGGGCAACCGCCCCGGCGGCGCGCTGCCCGACACCTGGTCGCGCTCGGCCGGAGTCTCGCTCGAGATCCCGCTGCAGACGATCCAGCGGCGCAATGCCTGGCGCCAGGCTGAGATCTCGATCGAGCAGACGCGGCGCAACTGGACGCAGTACCTCGATTCCGAGAAGAGCCGGATCGAGGACGCGCTGCGCGAGGTCCGGAACACCGAACGGCAGATCGAGCTCGCGGAGCAGAGCATCGTGGACGAGGAGAAGAACGTCGACCGCCTCGAGATCCAGTTCGAGCGGGTCAGCGGCCGCGATCTCGTCGAGGCGCGCCAGAAGCTGGTCGATCGTCGCAACGGCCTGATCGAGGCCAAGGTGAGGCACCTGATCCAGCGGCTCACGCTCTACATGAATCTCGGCATCCTCTTCATCGGGAGGGACGGGAACTGGAGCGTCGGGACGCCCGCATCGGAGGACGTCAGATGAGAATTCTCGTGGCCGCCGGAGCGGCCGTCCTGCTCGGGGGCGGCGGGTTCTGGTGGTGGGCGGCGCGCGCGAGCGGCGACACGGCCGCGTCCTCGATCAGCGAGCAGGGCCTCTATCGCGTGACGAGGGGCGACCTCACGATCTCGCTGACCGAGAACGGGACGCTCGTCGCGAAGGAGTCGAAGAAGATCGTCCCGACGCTGCGCGGCCGCGGAAAGATCACCTTCATCGTCGAGGAGGGGCGGGTCGTCGCCGAGGGCGACGAGCTCTGCAAGTTCGACACGACCGAGCTGCAGCAGCAGATCGACCAGTCGCAGCTCGAGATCACCAAGGCCGAGGCCGACCTCTCGACCGCCAAGACCGAGCTCGAGATCCAGGGCAAGGAGAACGAGTCGAATATCAAGAAGGCGAACATCGCGCGCGACAGCGCCGAGAAGCTCCAGGAGAAGTACAACAAGGGCGAGCGGCCGCAGGAGGTGAGGCGCATCGAGATCGCCATCAAGGAGGCGGAAACCACGTTCAAGAAGGCCGAGCGCAACTTCACCGAGTCGAAGACCTTCTACCAGAAGAAGTACATCAGCCTGAGCCAGCTCGAGCAGGACGAGCAGGAATACGACCGCGCCAAGATCGCGCTCGAGCGCGCGCAGAAGGAGAAGGAGCTCTTCGAGGAGTACACGCTCCCGATGACGGTCCGCGACAAGCAGACCGCGCTCGAGGACTCGACGCTGGGCCTCGAGACGGCGTCGAAGCGCGCGGAGTCGACGCTGCGCCAGAAGCAGGTCAACGTGGAGCAGCAGCAGAAGCGGCTCGACAAGCTGAACGAGCAGCTCAAGAAGAGCCAGGAAGAGATGGAGAAGATGATCCTGAAGGCGCCCTGCCCCGGGATCGTGATCTACGGCGACCCGCGCTACACGTGGGAGGACTTCACGAACAACATGAAGGTCGGCGGCGAGATCTGGGGCGGGAACACGCTCTTCACGATTCCCGACCTGCGGATCATGCAGGTGAAGCTCCAGATCCACGAGGCCGACATCAACAAGATCAAGCTCGAGATGCCGACGCGCGTGACCATGGACACCTACGCCGGGCTGACGATGACCGGCAAGATCACGAAGATCGCGGCGATCGCCAACGGCGCCGGCAACCCATGGGAGAGCAGCAGCGAGGTGAAGAAGTTCGACGTCGAGGTGACGCTCGAGAGCAGGCCTGACGTCGAGCTCAAGCCCGGGATCAGCGCGAAGGCCGAGGTCCTGATCGACACGCGCAAGGGCGCGGTCTACGTCCCGCTGCAGTGCGTCTTCCTCGAGAGCGGCAAGCAGTGGTGCTACGCACTCGACGCCGAGAAAAAGCCGCAGAAGGCCGAGGTGAAGCCGGGCCTCTCGAACGACTCCTACCTCGAGATCCTCGAGGGGCTCACCGAAGGCCAGCAGGTTCTGCTCTACAACCCGAGCGTCCCGACCGGTGCGGCGCCGACCGAGGAGCCGACGGAGCAGAAGCCGGCCGAGACGCCCGCCGCGCCGCCGCCGTCCGGGCCGCCCGGCGAGGTGCCCGATCTTCCGACCGGAGGCTGAGAGCCGCGTGGCCGCCGCGACCGCCATCCTCGACCTGCGCGCGATCGAGAAGCGCTACGGCACCGACAAGAACCCGGTGCCGGTGCTGCGCGGCGTGAGCCTGCGCGTCGATCCGGGCGAGTACGTGGCGATCGTGGGGCCGTCGGGCTCGGGCAAGTCGACGCTGCTCAACATCGTCGGCTGCCTCGACCAGCCGACCAGCGGCCAGTACCTGCTCGCGGGCGAGGACGTGGCCCGGATGGACGATCGCAGCCTCTCGCGCGCCCGCAACGCGCGGATCGGCTTCGTCTTCCAGAGCTTCCACCTCATCTCCCACCTCACGGTGGCGGAGAACGTGGAGATGCCGCTCTACTACAAGCGCATCCCGCGGCGCGAGCGGCGGCAGCGCGCGCTCGCGCTCCTCGAGCGCGTCGGCCTCTCCCATCGGGTGAAGCACCTGCCGAGCGAGCTCTCGGGCGGCGAATGCCAGCGCACCGCGATCGCGCGCGCGCTGACCAACGAGCCGGCGCTGCTGCTCGCCGACGAGCCGACCGGCAACCTCGACTCGGCCACCAGCAAGTCGATCCTCGCCGTGATGAAGGAGCTGAACGAGGCCGGCCGGACCATCCTGATGATCACCCACGATCCCGACATCGCGCGCGCCGCGACGCGCCGCATCGCGCTGCGCGACGGGCTGGTCGAGTCCGACGTGGGCGCGCCGGCGGGGACGCGCGCCTCATGATCGCTCCGGAGCTCGTGAGCGACGCGCTGCGCAACCTCGCGCGCCACAAGCTGCGCTCGTTCCTCACGGCGCTCGGGATCATCTTCGGCATCGCGTCGGTCGTGCTGATGGTCTCGGTCGGCGAAGGCGGCCGGCAGGCGATCCTGAAGCAGATCAGCGAGCTCGGCATCCGGAACATCATCGTCAACGCCAAGAAGCCGCCGGACGAGCAGAACGCGATGAAGCAGAGCCAGGACTGGCTCTTCCGCTACGGCCTCACCTTCAAGGACCAGAAGCAGATCGACAGGACGGTCCCGATGGTCGAGCGGGTCCTGCCGGTCCACGACGTCAAGAAATCGATCTGGTTCAAGAGCCGCCGGATCGACGCAAAGGTGCGCGGCGTGACGCCGGAGTACTTCGAGGCGCTGCACCTGAAGCCGATCATGGGCCGCTCGATCACGGCGGTCGACGCGCTGCAGCGCAAGCGGGTCGCCGTCGTGCGCGCGCGCCTGCTCTCCGAGGCGAAGCAGCTCGGCGATCCGCTCCGGCTCGACCTGCGCGTCGGGACCGAGTGGTTCCGCGTGGTCGGCGTGCTGCCCGACTTCGAGTTCCAGAGCCCCAACAAGGCGATCCTCGGCATCGACGACCGCGCGCTCGAGGTCTACGTCCCCTTCGAGACCGTCGTCGACCGCTACGGGCTCAACAACTCCTCGTCCCGCCAGGGCTCCAACGAGAACGAGCGCGTCGAGCTGAACCAGCTCGTCTGCGTGGTCGAGTCCGAGGACAAGGTGCTCGAGGCGGCGCGCTGCATCCACGCCGTGCTCGGGAAGTTCCACGCCAAACGCGACTTCGAGGTGAGCGTCCCGCTCGAGCAGCTCGAGTCGCTGCAGAACACGCAGGAGGTGTTCAACACGATGATCCTGATCACGGCGGCCATCTCGCTCGTGGTCGGCGGCATCGGGATCCTGAACATCATGCTGGCGAGCATCACCGAGCGGACGCGCGAGATCGGCATCCGGCGCGCCATGGGCGCGAGCCGCGGCGACATCGTCCTGCAGTTCCTGGTCGAGACGGTCGTCATCTCCACGATCGGCGGCATCCTCGGCGTCGGCGTCGGCGTGGGCGGCGCGCCGCTCGTGAGCCATCTCACCCACTGGCAGACGTCGCTCACCGCATGGGCGATCCTGCTGTCGCTTTGCGTCTCGATGCTGACCGGGATCGTCTTCGGCCTCTATCCGGCGCGGCGGGCCGCGTTCATGGATCCGATCGAGGCGCTGCGACACGAGTAGCCAGCCAGCGGCTTCACCTGCGCCGGCGCCGCCGTCGTCAGGTGCAAACCGCAACCATCGTTTCATTCCTCATTTCGGCGCGGCCCCCTCGCCCAACCCGAAGAGCTGCGCCCAGAAGATGCCGACGCCGGCGGCGGCCATCGTGCGGTGCTGGGCGTCGACGAGGTTTCGGTGCGCGGCGGCGCCGCGGCACCATGCCTGCAGCGCCTGGCGGGCGGAGAAGTGGCCGCGAAGGTAGTTCGCTCCGCCGGACGGCTTCGAGCCGGCCATGCGCGGGGTTGGGTCGGGCTGCGGGTCGCTCTCCTTCGCCCCCTTCAGCTGCTTCGCCATCAGCTCGGAGTAGGTGCGCGCGTCGTCGTAGAGCTTCCGATCGAAGTCGAGCTGCGGCCGGCCGAGCATCTCCCGATAGGCATTCGTGAGGAAGAGCAGCTCGAGGTCGTCGGAGTCCTTCACGTCCTTGATCTGCTGATTGCGGGTCTTGACCTGCCGATCGGCGTCGATCCGCCGCCGCTCCTCGAGGTCGAGCGCGTAGTTGCGCACCGAGAGCTTCGGCGCCCACAGCGGCAGGAGGCGCGCGCCGAGGAGCTCGGCGCGATCGGGCGGCGAGCGGCCGACCTCCCGCAGGAGATCGTCGATCAGCCGCGCCTCGCGCACGAGCCGCGCGAATCCATCGGAGAGCGGGACCTGCGGCGCCGGCGCGCCGCCCTGCTCGCTCCCCCAGATCTCGCGCACGGCGCCGACGAGCCGATCGGCCTCCTTCTGCGCCTTGTCGAGCTCGCCGCCGCGGCTCACGTCGCCCGGCGCCTTCGGGTCGAGCACGAAGTAGCGCTGCTCGTCGGCGAGGAAGGCGAGCGCCGCCGCGCGCGCGTCGACGAGCACCTGCACGCGCTGGCGCAGCTCGGCGAGCGCGGCGCGTTCGGGCGCCTGCTCGAGCGCGGCGGCGAGCTCATCGCAGCGCGCGAGCAGCGGCTCGGCCGCCCGCTCCTTCGCGGCGCGCGCCGAGTCGGCGACCTTCTTCGCCGCGCTCTCGAACGCCGCCGGCTTCGCCTCGACGAGCTCCTTCAGCGCGGCGCCGACCGCGGACGCCGCGGCGAGCTCCTCCGGCGTGGGAGGCGGCGGCGGCGGCGCGCGCTCCGGCTCCGTCGGCGTCGGACGCGGCGGACGCGGCGTCGAATCGGCCGGCCGCGCGCGCGCCGCCGGCGCACGATCGGTCGCCCCCATCTCCTCCGACATCGAAGTCTTCGCCGGCGGCGGCGACCGCGTCGCCAGGTCGGACGGCATCGGCCGCGCGTGCTTGCGCGTCGACTTCGGACGCAGCGTTTCGGGCACCCGCTCGTTGAGCAGAGCCTCGATCTCGTCCGCCTTCTCGAGCAGCCGGTACCACGTCTCGAGCCCGCGGAACCGCTCGATCGACTCCTCCTCGCAGTGGCCGAGCGCGGCCGCGAGCTTGCCCTTGCGGGTCAGCTCCTCGACGAAGCGGAGGTGCTCGTCGCCGCCCTTCTTCGCGGCCTCGTCGACCTCCTTGCGGCGCTTGTCGACGAGCGCATGGTCGGACTCGGTCGTCGGGGAGAGGCGCCAGAGGAGCCATCGGCAGCGCGCGAACTCCTCGAGCTCGAGCAGCTTCGCAACCTTGGCCAGCGTCTCGGCGACCTCCTCCGGCGAGCTCGGCTTGCGCCAGCCGCGTTCTTCGGCGGCGCCATCTTCGGACTCGGCAGGATCATCGGCCGCGGCCGGGATCGAGCTCGACGAGGCGGGCGACGGCGAGCTCGAGTCCGGCGACGAGCTCCCGTTCGCCGGCGTTCCCGAGTCGCCGGCGAGGTCGGGCGGTGGGCCGCGGCGGAACGCGCCGCGCTGCCACGCGAGGAAGAGCCCGCCGCCGCCGAGCAGCACGAGCAGCGCGACGACGACGACCTCGTTCTGCTGCCGGCGCCGCCGTCGCGCGGCGTACTGCGAGTCGCGCGGAGCGCGCAGCTCGTCGTCGAAGTCGGGAGGAGGTGCGACCGCGGGCGGTGAGTCCGCGGGTTCGGGCTCGGGCTCTCGCTCGGCGGTCGAGAAGCTCGCGGCCACGAGCTGGAACGGCCCGAGCTTCACGACGTCGCCGGGGTGGAGGATCGCGGCGCGCGCGGGGCGCTCGTTCAGCGTGAAGCCGCCCGGGTGGAGCGACTCGAGGACGATCCCCTCGCGGTTCGCGCTCACCTGGCAGGCGCGATCGGGCACCTCGGGCGACGGCACGACGACGTCGCAGTCGACGCCGCTGCCGAGCACGATCGACTCGGAGCCGAGCACGATCGGGCGGCGCTTTCCCGACCGCGTGTCGACCAGGACCAGGTCCACCCCTTCGCCTCCAGCTCGATGAACGAACTCCGGGATTATCGGCGGAGCCGGCGTTTCCTGCGCGAGACGTAATCACGGCACCAGCGTTGCCCTTGCGACCTGCGAATGCGGCGAAACGTGCCGCCCTGGGATCAATGGTCCCAGCCGCCGCAGTTCGACGCGCCCATGTGTCCGGCCCACCCCCGGGGCCTCGGGCGTGCCCAGACCGGGCTCAGGAGAACGCGCATGCGATTCCGTCGATCCGCACGGCGCCTGGTTTCGACCGGCGCCGCGCTGCTGCTCGCCTTCCTCGCCTTCGCGCAGAAAGGATGGGCGCAAGGGTGATGCGTGCCGAGGAACAGCGCGCCCGTGGTTGGCGCGCAAGGCAGCCCCTATCTCGAGCCGGACAAGGTTCAGATCGGCCTCAACGGCAAGTACCAGTACTCGTTCCGCCACTTCACCGGCGACAACGAGGACAAGTCCCGCGACAAGCTGAACACCGAGGTCAAGAACACGGTCTACCTCTTCACGTTCGACTACACCTATGGATGGAGCGACCAGACGCAGGTCTCGGTCTCGATCCCGTACCAGATCGCGGAACGCTCGCAGACGAACCGCGACTTCCCGGGCGAGCGCCGCATCAGCCACGCCAACGGCATCGGCGACGTGACGCTGAACGCGTTCCACTGGCTGCTCGACGTCAAGGAGAACGTCGATCAGAACGTCGGGATCGGCGTCGGCCTCAAGGTCCCGACCGGCGAGGACAGCGTGCAGGACTCGCGGAAGGGGAAGGACTCGACGGGCAACACGATCCTGGTCACGAGCACGGTGGACCAGTCGATCCAGCCCGGAGACGGCGGCTGGGGCTTCGTGCTCAGCCTCTACGGCTTCAAGCAGCTCGGCATCTTCACGCCGTACGCCTTCGGCTCCTACCTCTTCAATCCCCAGGAGAAGAACGGCGCCGCCACCGGACGCAGCAAGGCGGGCGAGGACATCATGTCGATCCCCGACTCCTACCTCGTTCGAGTCGGAACCATGTTCGAGATCCCGCAGGTGGAGGGGCTCTCGGCCGGCGTCGGACTGCGCATGGAAGGCGTGCCGATCCGCGACGTGATCGGGAAGGACGCCGGCTTCCGCCGGCCCGGCTACGCGATCTCGGTCGAGCCGCAGGTGGTCTACGCCAGCGGCAAGGACGTGATCTCGCTCGCGGTCCCGTGGGCGTGGATCCGCAACCGGCAGCGCAGCGTCGCCGACCAGACCGTCGGCGGGCACGGCGACGCGGCCTTCGCCGACTACCTGATCCTCATCGGCTGGAGTCGACGCCTCCGATGCTCCTGAAGCTCTAGTGCCTGCTCGATGACGACCGTTCGCACCACGACGAGCCCGGGGGGGCTTCGATGGCTCCCCCGGGCTCTCTTCTTCGCGTCGGGCGCCGTGACGCTCGCCGAGGAAGTGCTGTGGATGCGGCGTTTCACGGAGCTCCTCGGAGCGACCGCCGCCGCCGCCGCCGCCACGCTCCTCGGCGTCTTCGCTGGATTCGCGGCCAGCAGCTTCGCGGCCGCCCGATTCGCGGCGCGGGTCCGCAGGCCGCTGCGCTCCTACGGGCTGCTCGAGCTCGCGGCCGCGCTCGCCGCGCTCGCGCTGCTGCCGATGGCGAGCGGCGCCGAGGCGCTCGTGCCGGCGTTGCGGCGCGCGCTGGCGGAGACGCCGACCGTCGCGCGAGCGGTCGAGACGCTGCTCGCGGCGGCGATGGTCCTGCTCCCGACCGCCTGCCTGGGAGCGACGCTGCCCGTGGTCGCTCCGGCGCTGGGCGGCGGCGGCGGCCGCGCGTGGCTCTGCGATCGCGGGCCACGGCCGGCTCCGAGCGCGACGACCCCGCCGCCGGCGCGCGAGATCCGCGTCGCGGCCGCGCCCTTGCGCGAAGCGTCGGCCTGCGCCCTCTCCTTCGTCTCCGGCATGACGCTGCTCGCGCTCGAGGCCGCCTGCACGCGCCTCTTCGCGCAGGTGCACGAGAGCTCGCTGCACGCTTTCGCCGTCGTCGTGGCGGCGTTCCTCTTCGCGCTCGCGCTCGGGACGCTGATCGCCAAGGGGCTTCTCCGCTTCGGACTCGACCCGCGCCTCGCGCTCGGTGGCGCGTGGCTCGCGGCCGCGCTCGTGACGGCCGCTGCGCCGCTCGTATTCTCGAGTCTCACCGGCGGGCTCTCGACGCTCACCGGGAGCTCGAGCGAGCGCTTCGTCGCGCTGCTCCGGCTCGCGGCGATCGTGCTGGTGCCGCCGATCGCGCTCGGCGGCGCGGCGCTGCCGCTGCTGCTCGGTCCGGCAGGCGGCGCGCCCGATCCGCGGCAGCTCGGCCGCGTGCTCGGCTGGAACACGCTCGGCTCGATCGTCGGGCCGCTGCTGGCGACGTTCGTCGCCTTCCCGTCGATCGGGCTCCACTCGACGTTTTTCGCGGCCGGAGCGCTGCTGCTGCTCACGACCGCCGTGGTCCTGGTTCCGCGCGTGACGCCCGGCCGCCGCGCGCCGCTTTGCGTCGCGCTGGCGGTCGTCGCGGCGCTCCAGGTCTGCTTCGCGGCGCACGCGCCGGCGCGCGTCCGGCTCGATCCCGCCATTGACGAGGAGCTCGTCGAGCTCACGGAAGGGCCGCTCGCCATCGCGGCCGTCACGCGGAGCCACGGCGACGCCTGCATCAAGCTCGACAACCACTACGTGCTCGGCGGGACGAAGGCGGCCGGCGATCAGCGCCAGCTCGGCCATCTCCCGCTGCTGCTCCATCCGGCGCCGCCAACCTCGGCCTGATCGACGACCGGCGAGTGAAGCTCGTCTGCGACGACGCGCGGACGTTCCTGCGCGGCCGCGAGCGACGGTTCGACGTGATCGTCGGCGACCTCGTCGTCCCGTGGCGCGCCGGCGAGTCGGCGCTCTACACGGCCGAGCACTTCGCGCGGGCGCGGGCCGCGCTCGCGCCGGGCGGACTCTTCTGCCAGTGGCTGCCGGCCTACCAGCTCACCGTCGAGCAGTTCGATTCGATCGCCGCGACGTTCCTCGACGTCTTCTCGCGCGCCACGCTCTGGCGCGGCGACCTCGTGGCGGCGCTGCCGACGCTCGGGCTCATCGGCCACCTCGCCGACGTCGATCCGGCGGCCGTCGCGGCGAGCGCGCGCTCTCTTGCCCCGAAGCTCGACGCCGCGAGCCCCTACCTCGTGCACCCGGCCGGCGTCTGGCTCGACCTGATCGGCGTGCTCGATCTTTCCGCCCCGCGCTTCCGTGCGGCGAGGCGCCACTCGCGCGATTCCCCCTGGCTCGAGCTCTCCGGCCCGAGCCACGGCCGGCGCGGCGAGGCGCCCGTGCTGACCGGCGCGCCGCTCGAACTGCTGCTCGCCGAGGTCGGCGCGACGCCACTCAAGGGCGGGCCGCTCGCGCAGCTTGGCCCCGACGAGCTCGCGTGGCGGACCGCGGGATGCAACCTATGGCGCGCGTCGACCCTTGCGCTCGCGGGCGAGGAGGCGAAGGCGCGCGAGCTCGGGATGGCGACGCTCTCGACGCTGCCGGCCGAGATCCGCGACGCCGTGGTCGGCTCGGTCCGGCGCTGAGCCGCCGCCAGCACGGGGCCGCGCGTCTCTCAGCGCAGCGAGAGCTCGCGCAGCGGCGCCCGCTCGCACGGCTGCCCCGGCCGATAGACCATCGTCACGCCGGCCGGCGACGTCTCGACGAGAGTGACGCTCACGGTCCTTACCTCGGGGCGGTGCATGCAGATCGTGTGGAGCCCGCCGCGCGGCGCCTCGGCGGAGTGGCTCGCGTGCAGTTCGAGCAGCGCATCGCGCAGCGCGATATCGCTCTCGCCGTCGAGGCGAGAAGCAAGGAAATCGTCGAAGCGCGCGCGGCGGGCGCGAGCGACGCCGTCGGGATCGAAGCCGTTCGACGTGAGCACGAAGGGCGCGACGAACGACTCCTCGTGCAGCTCGCGGCCGTCGAAGCTGATCGCCAGCGCGGTCGCTCGCCCCGAGGGGAGCGCCGGGTCGATCGCGACGAGCTGGAAAGGCCGGAAGCGGAGCGTCCCGCGCCGCAGTCGGCCACGAAGCTCGCGCGCCACGGCGGCGGGCGCCGGGTCGCCGATGAGCTCCGGGATCAGGCGGCCGCGGCTCGGCAGGACGTGCGGGTCGGCGGCCTCGGCGGCGTCGCCTGCGCCGGCGGCCACGCGGTCGCCGTTCAGCAGGCAGAGCGTCCGGCCGCCGCGGTCGACCGCGATCCAGGTCCCGCCCGCGTCGGCGTCGCGCGGAGCGAGGAAGGTCGTCGCGCCGGCGGCGTCGAGCTCGGGCGGCCGCGCGACGCCGCGCGTCGTCCGCTCGTCGCGGTTCATCGCCAGCAGGCAGCCGCCGCCGCGGCGCGCGAGGACCGAGAGAGTGCACACGGCGCCGGCTCCCGCCCTCGCTCCCTCGACTCCGTCACTCGGAGTCGAAGAGCGCGACCGACGCGGTGAAACCGTGCAGGAAGTTGCGGCCGCCCACCGGTCCGATCTCGCCGGCCGCGAAGAAGCCGGCGGCCGGCAGCGGCCCGAGCGTGCTCTGCACGCTCGCCGCGTCGTGATCGGGCACCTCGAAGAAACGCGATCCGCGGCCGTTGCAGGTGAAGAGCAGGGCGCCGGCCGGCTTCGCCGGCGTCTTCGCCGCGGCGAGCAGCTCGCTCAGGTCTTCGTCGGCCGATCGCGCGTCGCGCACGTGGAAGCAGACCGTCCGGCCGAGGCGGGCGTGGTCGCCGATGTGCATCGCGCCGCTCTTCGCGTCGGCCGCCATCACGTTGCGGACGAGGAAGTCGCCGCGCGCCGGATGGCTGAGCCGCTCGTCGACGACCTGCCCGATGTGCAGCCCTCCTCCGCGCGCCGCCCGCTGGAGCAGCGCCTTCTCCTCGCCGGAAGACTCCTCGAGCACGCGCTTCAACTGCTCGATCGGCGGCTTGCCGGCGAGCTCCTCGATCACGTTCTCGCGGGCGCGCGTGATGACCATCGGCCGTCCGACCGGCCGGCATCCCTGCGAGACGACGTGGCGGATCGGAATGCCGCGCAGGATCGCTCCGACGGCGCCGTCGCGCACGCACTCGTCGTCGACGAAGAGCGCGTTCTCGCCCGGGCCGCCGCCGCCGCTCGCCATCCCGCCGACCACGCGCAACCCCGGCTTCGCCTCGTTGAGCTGCTGCAGGAAGAGACCGGTCGGGAAGGTGTAGGGCTCGGCGATCAACAGGATCGAGACGCGCGCACGAGCCGGGTCTTGCTCCTCTTCCGTGCCGGGGAATCCGCGGACGTGGATCGCCTCCTCCTCCGCCTCGACCTCGAGGCGGAACGTCTCGACCTCGCCCTCCGGGAAGCTGCCGACCCACAGCGAGAGCGACGGCCCCTCCTCGATCTCGCGCGGCCCGCCGATCACGGTGTCGCCCGCGCAGCCGATCAGGCGATCGGCGCCGATCGCCAGGCGCAGCGTGCGCGCGAGCTCGCCGAATCCGGCAGCGTGCTCGTGCGAGACGAAGAGGACGGCGAGGCTCGGCCGCAGCCCGCCGAGCGTCACCTTCACCTCGCCCGTCACCTGCGCGAGCGCCTCATCGAGCGTGGCCGCGGTCGACATCGAGGAGGCGAAACGGTTCATGCGGTTGCGTCCGACTTCATGGCGTCGGCGACGTCATACCCGAGCGCGACGAGCGCCGGCACGAGGAAGAGCGTGAAGACGGTGCTCACCACCAGTCCGCCGAGCATCACCACGCCGAGCCCCTGGTAGAGCTCGGCGCCTGCGCCGCCGCCGAGCGCGAGCGGGAGCAGGCCGCAGACGGTCGTGATGACCGTCATCGCGATCGGCCGCAGCCGCGTGCGCGCCGACTCGGCGAGCGCGCGGCGCCGATCGAGACCCTCGGCGGCGAAGTTGTTCGCCTGGTGGATGATCAGGATCGCGTTGTTGACGACGATCCCCGCCAGGATGATGAAGCCGAGCATCGTGATCACGTCGAAGGACGCGTCGGGCGAGTACTTCTGCGCGACCGTGATCGCCACGACGCCGCCCCCCATCGCCAGCGGCACCGTCACCAGGATCACGATCGGCGCAAGCCAGCTCCGAAAGAGCGCGACGAGCAGCAGGTAGGTGATCAGGATCGCCAGCCAGAAGCTGCGCGTGAGCGCCTCGAGCGTGGTCGAGAGCTTGTCGGCCGAGCCGCCGAGCTCGATGTGGTACTGCGGCGGCAGCGACGCGGCGAGCGGCTTCACCACCTGCTCCTGCGCGCGGGCGAGCGCGTCGCCGAGCGCCACGCCGGGGCCGAGGCCGACCGTGACCGTGACGGTCCGCTCGCGCTCGAGCCGGTTGATCGAGACCGGCCCGCTGCGCCGGTGGATCGTCGCGATCTCGCCGAGCGTCGTCGTCGAGCCGCGCGGCGTCGCGAGCGGCAGCGCCCGCAGATCCTCCTCCGACTGCACGTCGGTCGGCGGCACGAGCAGGTTCACGTCGTAGTCGCGACCGCCGTCGCTCCAGAGGCTCGCGCGCCGCCCGGCGAGCGCGATCTCGACGATCGAGCCGACCTGCTGCACCGTGAAGCCCGCCTCCGAAGCCTTGGACGGATCGACCTTCACCATCAGCTCGGGCCGGCCCTCGACGTAGCCGCTGTGGGCGCTCGTCACGCCCTGAAGCCCCATGAGCTGGCGCGACATCGCCTCGCCCGTCTTCGAGAGCGTCGCCAGGTCGGGGCCGGAGATCTCGACGGTGAACTGCGCGCCCGTGTCCTGGAAGAGGCTGAGCCGCTGCGTGACGAGGAAGAGGAAGCCCGGCACGCCGGCGCACGCCCCCATCATCTTGCCTTCGTAGTCGATCAGCGACTGCGTGTTCGAGTGCTCGGGCTTCAGGATGACGCCGCCGCCGTTGAAGTTGCCGGCGGCGACGGCGAAGCAGACTCCCGACTCGGGCTGCAGGGCGACCCAGCGCTCGAGGTAGCGCAGGTTCGACGCCGTCTCCTCGGTGCGGGCGCTCGGCACCGGCTGACCGAAGAAGAAGAGGAAGTTGGAGCTGCCCGACGGCAGGTAGGTCGGCGAGGGGATGAAGCGCAGCGTCAGCAGCGACGCGGCCGTGATGACGCAGGCGAGCGCGAGGCGGTGCATCGCGCTCCCGCCGCCCGGCCGCGTGAGCCACTCGAGGACGCGTCCGTACGCCCGTGTGATCAGCCCCTCGCGCGGCGCCGCGGCCGCAGCATCGCCGGCTCGCGGGCGCCAGAGCGCCGAGCAGAGCGGCGGCACGACGAGCAGCGCGACGATCAGCGAGAAGCCGACCGCCGCCGCGATCGTGATGGCGAGGTCGGCGAAGAGCTGGCCCGACTCCTCCTCGATGCCGAGGACCGGCAGGAAGACGGCCATCGTCGTCAGCGTGCTCGCCAGCACGCCGCCCCAGACCTCGCGGCCGCCGTCGATCGCGGCGGCGACCGGCGTCTTTCCCATGCCGCGATGGCGGAAGAAGTTCTCGAGCACGACGATCGCGTTGTCGACGACCATCCCCGACGCGAAGGCGAGCCCGGCGAGGCTGATGACGTTCAGCGTGCGCCCGAGCCACTGCATCACGAGGAAGACCATCACGAGTGAGATCGGGATGGCGATCGAGATCACGAGCACGCTGCGGAACGAGCGCAGGAAGAGCAGCAGCACCGCGACCGAGAGCAGCGAGCCGACGACGAGGTTTCCGGTGACGAACTCCATCGCCTCGTTGAGGTACGTCGTGTCGCGGTAGACCGACTCGAAACGCAGGTCGATCCCCTGGTCGCGGAAGCGCTGGTTGATGCGCGCGAGTTCGACGTCGCAGCGCTCGATCAGCTCGACGACGTTGGCGCCCGCCTGGCGGGTGACGCCGACCGCCACGGTCTCCTGGCCGTCGCCGCTCACGTAGCTCGTGCGTTCGCGGAAGGCGTCGACGACGTCGGCCACGTCGGCGACGAGGACGGTGCCGCGGCCGTCGCGCCGGACCACGAGCTCGCCGATCTGCGACGGCGCGACGGCGCGCCCCTCGGTGCGCACGACCATCTGGCGGGTCGGCGTCTCGATCGTGCCGCCGCGCAGATTCACGTGGCCGCGCGTCAGCGCGCCCTGCAGCTCGTCGAAGGTCACGCCGAGTCCGACCATGCGCATCGGGTCGACGCGCACCTGGATCTCGCGCTCCTCGCCGCCGAAGATCATCAGGCCGCCGACGCCGGAGACGCGGCCGAGCTGCGGCTCGACCTGCTCTTCAGTGAGCTGCCGCACGCGATTGGGCGAGTAGCTCGAGCGGCTCACGAGCCACATCGCCGCTTCCTTCTGCATCGGCGCGACGAGCGAGACGATCGGCTTCTCGGCGTCGGGCGGCAGCGGCTTCATCTCCGAGAGCTTGTTGATGACGTCGACGAGCGCCGAGTCCTTGTCCACGCCCCAGCGGTACTCGAGCGTGACGAGGCTGTAGCCCTCGCTGCTCGAGCTCGTGAGCTTCTCGACCCCCTCGCAGTTCTGGACGACGTCCTCGAGGACGCGCGTCACCTGCTCCTCGACCTCGCCGGCGCTCGCGCCGAAGTAGTAGGTCTCGATGGTGATGACCGGCGTGTCGACGGTCGGCTTGAGCTGGACCGGGATCTCGCGGAACGCGAGGCAGCTGAAGAGGACGGCGAGCAGAGCGGCAACCGCGATCGTGTGCGGCCGCTCGACGGCGAAGCGGACCGGGTTCATCGCGAGCCGCTCTCCGCGTGCTCCGCAGGAGGCGCCACCGGCGGCGCCACCGGATTCAGGGCCGCGCCGGGGAAGACGTTCTCCTTGCCGGCGACGACGATCCGATCGCCGGCCACGAGGCTGGCGCCGCCGATCGGCGCGACGGCGGCGCGGCGATCGTCGCGCGCCAGCACGGTGACGGGGACGAAGGCCGCGGTCGGCTTCTCGCCGGCCGAGGCGGTCACGACCAGGGTGTGGCCGTCGTCGAGACGCAGCGCGTCGATGGGAACCACGAGCGCGCCGCGCGCGGCGCGCAGCTCGATCTTCGCGCGCACGAACATGCCGGGACGGAGCCGGCGCTCGGGATCGTCGGCGCCGTCGAGCCGGACCACACCGGCGAAGCTGCGCGACCGCACGTCCTCCGGCGGCAGCACCGTGACGAGCGGTTTCACGAGCTCGAAGCCCGAGAGCGCGTCGCTGCGCAGCGTCACGCTCGCGCCGACCCGCACCGATCCGGCGACGCCGGAGGGCAGCTCGAGCAGGACGTCGCGCCGCTCGAGCGAGAGCAGCTCGCAGCACGCGTCGCCGGCGGCGACGTAGCTGCCGAGCGCGACCGGCCGCTCGGTCACCACGGCGTCGTACGGCGCAAGGAGCGTCCCCTGCGCCAGCCGCGCCCTCTGCAGCGCGAGGTCGGCCTCCATCTGCGCGACCTTCGCCGCCTCGTTGCGGGCGACGGCGTCGACGCGATCGAGCGCCGCCTCGCTCACGTCGACGTCCTTCATCCGGCGGATGCGCTCGGCGTCGCGGGCGGCGAGGTCGGCCATCTCCTTCGCCTGCGCGAGCGACGCCGCGCTCGCCTTCACCTGCTCCTCCATGACGGTGTCGTCGAGCCGCGCGAGGACCGCGCCGGCGCGCACGACGTCGCCGACGCGGATCGGCAGCTCGCGGATCCGTCCCGCGCGCTCGAAGGCGAGGCGCGATCGCTCGGGCGCCTGCACGTCGCCGACGAGCTCGATCGTTTCGGCGACGTCGCCCGTCTCGACCGGCGCCGTCGTCACGGCGAAGACCATCGACCACTGCATCGCCGGCGGCGCCTCGACGACCTTGGGCCGCTTGAGCCACCAGACCACGCCGCCGATCGCGGCGATCCCGAAGAGGAGCGAGAGGTAGCCGGAGTCAGAACGCGAGGAGCTCATCCCGGCGAGCTTACTCCGCCGGCCGCCGCGGACGCGGAGCCGTCAGCGCCGCCACGTAACGTGGAAGAGCGCGTGGACGTCGCGATCGGCCAGCGACGCCTCCGGCCCCTCCGCCTGCAGGTGGAGGAGCCGCCGACCGTGGTCCACCTCCGGCTCGGCGTGCGTGAGCTTCACCTGCGGCAGGGATTCGCCGCCGTTCCCGGTCGCCGCGCACGTCGCGGAGATCCGGAGCGCGACGTCGGCGGGAATCAGCTCCGTGACGTCGACGATGGCCAGGACTCGTTTGCGACCGGGCTGCATGTCGGCGGCGTAGAGGTTCCAGCTCTTGATGTGCGTCCCGCGCATCCAGTCGACGACGACGTCGAAGGAACCGGCGCCCGTCTTCGTGATCCTCACCTGCTCGCTCGGGTGGGCCACCTTCTCGAACGGGCGCAGCGTCGGATCGCCGAGCAGTGCCCGGTTGACGCCGCCGCCCTGCATCACCGGCTCGGCGAACGCGTCCTGCGCAACGCCGGCGCGCGGGATCACGAGCTTCGGAGCGCCGCGCGCCTGCAGGAAGACGTCGTTCCACGTCGACTCGATCGTCTCGCCGAGGGAGGCGCCGTGCTCGAGCGCGTACTCGGCCTCGAGATCGACGGCGTAGCCGTGATTGGCGCCGATCGGCGCGAGCAGCGCGACCGCGCCGGCGGACAAGAGGCCAAGCGCCATGCTCTCGTCGGCGGGCATCACGTAGATCGTCGGCGTCGTCGGGTTACCGCCCGGCCCGTCCCCGGTCCGGCCGAAGGTCGAGACGATGTCGCCTTCGACGAACACGCGATGGGTCGCAGCCGAATGACACGTCCCGCTCCAGAAGATCGGGCGGTCGAGCTTCAGCGCGGCGAATCGCGCGGCGCGGATCCGCGGCATCACGCCGTCCTTGTCCTCGCCGATCCGGGCCGGGTCGTAGGGCCAATGAAGCTTCGGATCGAGGTTGCGATCGCCGTCGAAGAGCCAGACGCCCTGCGGATCGCCGTTGCCGGTGATCGTGACGACGCCCGCCTTCTCCAGGCGCGGCAGCGTCTTCTCGACGAAAGCGAGGCAGTCGGGATCGCTCTGGATCTCGGCGAAGGCGTACGCCTCCTCTTCGAAACCGCCGGCGTGCGCGAGCGCGAGCTGCTCGCCCGGATACTGCGTCGATTTCATGCCGCTCGTGACGAACGTCGTGACCCAGCGGCGCGACGAGAGACCCTGGCGGCGCGTCTCCTCGGTGCCGCGCCAGAGCGCCTCGAGCGCCTTGCCATCGCGCGCCGTGAACCAGCCGAACGAGAAGTCGGCGAAGACGTCTTCGTCGAGCCGCGCGGAAAGGAGCACCACCTCGCGGTGCAGCGCGACGTCGAGCAGCGTCGGCGGCACGACGAAGAGCACCGACTCGGGAAGCCGCGCGCGCAGCTCGCTCTCGAGCCGCGCGAGATCGAAGGTCGCCAGTTCGAGGAGCGGGGACTTGCGCTCCGCTGCGATCGTCTTCGCGACGGCAGTGAAGCGCTTGCGTTCCAGCGGATCGGGGGCGGCGCCGAGCGCGACGACGAGCAGGCCGCCCGATCCTCTCCGTTCGGCCGGCAGCAGACGATCGGGCGCGTAGACGTCGACGGTCGGCTTCTCCGCGCTCGATGTCCCCGCGCCGGCGGCCGCGAGCTGCGCTCGCGCCTGCGTCGCCATCTCCGAGTCGGGATCGCGCTTGAGGATCAGGGTCCATGCCGCGCGCGCCTCCTCGTCGCGTCCGAGACGCGCGAGGTAGATCCCCTTGAAGAGCAGCACGTACTCGAACGAGTCGTCGTCGGGATTCCTTTCGAGCCACTCGTCCCCGAGCGCGATCGCGTCGTCGTACCGCTCCTGCCTTGCAACGGCGGCCGTGAGATAGAAGAGCGCCCGGTTCTTCTGCTCGGCCGTCGCGTCCTTGTGCTCGAACGCGGCGCGGTAGGCCCGCTCGGCGGCCGCCATGTCCTGCCGCTGAAAGAAGGCGACGTGCCCTTCGTCGAGCAATGCGGCCGGCGTCGGGTCGTCCGCCGCGTCGCTCGCTCCATCGGCCGCCGCGTCGGGTCCGAACCACGCCGGATCGAGGCGGATCAGGTGCGCTCCCGCGAGGAGCGTCCGCACGCCGAACTCGGAGGTCACCCGGAGCTGCGCGCCGGCCACGAGCTCCGCGCGCACGAAGCCGCGGAGCAGCACGAGCTTCCAACCTTCGGGCGCGAGATCGAGCTCGATCACGGCCGGCCCGACGACCACGAGAGTGCCGACCGCGGCGACGTCGATGACGTCCTCTTCATGGGTCGGCACGCGCAGATGATTGTGCGATGTGAGCTGGCGCACGTTGCCGTTGTCGAGCGTGAGCGACGGAGCGAAGCGGGTCGGCGCGATCGAACCGTAGGCGCGCGTCTGCGGCGTGAGCAGCACGAACGCGGCCACCATCACGAGCAGGCTCGCGGCGACGCCGAGCGGCCAGCGCCACGGGATCGTCCGACGACGAGGCGAGAGCAAGAAGGTCAGTCTCCGCTCGGCGTCGAGCCAGCGACGGCACTCCTCACATCGGTCGAGGTGCGCGTCGACGAGGCGGCGCTCCGAGGGCTCGGCCTCGCGCTCCAGCACGGCAAGCATCGAGGGCTTTAGCTCCTCGCACTCTTTCACGCGATCCATCGCGAGTCTCCGAGGTTCGTGAGCCGTTGGCGCAGGGCGCGTCGCGCTTCGTAGAGCCGGCCGCGCACCGTCGAGCGCGGGATCGAGAGGCGCGCGCCGATCTCGTCCCAGTCGAGTCCCTCGCGGTAGCGCAGCTCGAGCACGTCGCGGTGGATCGGTGGAAGCCCGCGCACCTCGTCCCAGACCCAGCCGTCGGCGGCGACATCGGTTCGCGCGAGATCCCGGACTTCCAGCGGACGCTCGCGCGCCGCCTTGACGGCGTCGCGACGCGCGGCGCCGGCGGCGGCGTTGCGCGCGATCGCGACGAGCCAGCCCTCCAGGAGCTCGGGGCGCTCGAGCTCCGCGAGCCGCCGGAACGCCTGATAGAAGGTCTGCTGGACCAGGTCCTCGCGGCGGGCCGGATCGCGCTCCGCGCGCGCCACGACCTCGCGCACGCGCCGGTCGTAGCGGCGCACGACTTCCGCGAAGGCGGCGACGTCGCCGCCCGTGATCCGGACGACGAGCGCTTCGGGAGATTCGTCCGCTTCCATCGACGTCTCGGGCATGCCGCGCAGGAAGACGTCGCCCGGGCCGCGAAGATCAAACGACGATCCGACGGCCGCGCGGCGGCTCGAGAGGCGGTGCGGCGGACCGGCCGGATCTTCGCCGGCCGGCCCGTCGTCAGGTCGCGGTCAGGTCTTCGGACCGACCGCCTTGCCGTCGGCGTCGATCACGATCACGTCGCCGATGGCGGCGTCGCGCACGCCCTGCTCGATCTTGCTGCGGTCACCGACGACGATCCAGACGGCGCGGTTCGGGTCGACGATCGTCTTCGCCGCGGCGTTGACGTCGTCGAGCGTGAGCGCGCGCACCCTGCCGGCGTAGGTCGACCAGTAGTCCTGCGGGAGGCCGTACTGCACGAGCTCGGCGAGGCTGACGAGCACCGCGTTGTTCGTCTCCCAGCGGCCGGAGAGCGTGAGCGTCTGCTGCGCCTTCGCCTGGTCGAGCTCGGCCTGCGTGGCCGGACGCGACGAGACGACCTCGTTCAGCTCCTTCTTCACCTCGAGCAGCGACTCGCGGGTCTTGTCGGTCTGCACCGGCGCGCTCACGATGAATGCGCGCGGGCCCTTCGCGTCGCGGATGCTGCTGCGCGCGCCGTACGACCAGTGCTTGTCCTCGCGCAGGTTCATGTTGATGCGCGAGGTGAAGGCGCCTCCGAGGAACTCGTTCATCGTCTCGATCGCGATCTCATGCGGGTTGTTCGTCGAGGGCGCCGCGATCGCGGCGAGGATGACCGACTGCATCGCCTGCGGGCGGTCGAGCAGGTAGACAACCGGCTTCTCGATGGCCTGCGCCGGTCCGATCGTCCGCGCGGACGCGTCGCCCGCCTTCCAGCCGGCGAGCTTCTGCTCGAGCAGCGGCTGGACCTCCGCGAGCGTCGTGTCGCCGACGATCAGGAGCTTCGCGCGGTTCGGCTTGATCCACTTCGCGTGGTAGTCGGCGAGCGCCGCCGTCGTGAGCGCGGCGAGCGACGCCTCGGTGCCGGAGCCGCCGCCGAGCGCGCCGTAGGGATGGCCCTTGCCGTAGAGCAGCGGCGGCAGGACGCGCTGCGCCATGCCGTTCGGCTCGAGCTTGCTCGCCTGCATGCGGACCAGCGCCTCCTTGCGGATGCGCTCGAAGTCGGCGGCCGGGAACGACGGGTGGAGCAGCACGTCAGCGAAGAGGTCGAGGCTCGCCGCGAGATTCATCTTGAGCGCCGAGAGCGCGATCGTCGCGCTGTCGTCGCCCGATCCGGCGCTGAGGCGCGCGCCGAGGCGCTCCTGCAGCTCGGCGATCTGGACGGCGCTCTTCGTCGCCGTCCCCTCGTCCATCAGGTTGAGCGTCATCGACGCGAGGCCGGAGAGGTCCTCCGGATCGGCCGACGAGCCGCAGTCGACGAGCAACTGCATCTCGACGGTCGGGACGAAGTGGCGCTCGACGAGGATCAGCTCGAGGCCGTTCGAGAGCTTCGCGCGCTCGAAGCGCGGGAAGGCCGCCTCCGCCGTCGTGCCGGTGTCGGGCAGCTTGCTGCGATCGGCGCCGGCCGCGGTTGTCTGGAACTTCGGGAACGGAACGACCGTCAGGACGAAGCGGCCGTTGTTGGCGAGCGCGGCGTTCGACGACGCCTTCACGTCGGCGACCTTCGCCGTCTCGATCGTCGCGATGCGCCTCTTGTAGGCTCCCGGGTTGCCGCCGAAGACCTCGCCGTCGGCGAGCTGGTCGGACTTGCCGAAGAAGCCGCCGATCCGCTCGACGCCGCGGATGAACATCGCCAGCTGCTGCGAGCGGACGCGCTCGAGCTCGTCCGAGGTCGGGCCGTCGTTCAGGAGCTTCTTCAGCTCCTCTTCCGCGATCGCCTCGACCTTGGCGAGGTCGACGCCCGGCTTGGCGCTGACGCTGAGCGTGAACTGGCTTCCGAGCTCGCGGCGGTTGACGTTGGCGCGGCAGTCGGTGGCGAGCTCCTCCTTGACGACCAGGCGCTGGTAGAGGCGCGAGCTCTTGCCGCCGGCGAGCACGTTCCCGAAGAGCGAGAGGAGCTCGAGCGACGGATCGCCCCAGGGGGCGACGTTCCAGACCTGCGTGATGCGCGGCTGGCCGACGCGGTCCTCCATGACCTGCCGCTTGATCCCCTGCATCGGCGCGACCCACGCCTTCGGCCGGGTGATCGGCGGGCCGGAGGGGATGTCGCCGAAGTGCTTCTCGACGCGCGCCTTGACGTCGTTGGCGTCGACGTCGCCGGCCACGACGAGCGTCGCGTTCGCGGCGCCGTAGTAGCTCTTGAACCACTCCTTCACGTCGTCGAGGCTCGCGGCGTTCAGGTCGTCCATCGAGCCGATCACGTTCCACGAGTAGGGATGGCCGGCGGGCGCCGTCGCGGCGGTGATGAGGTTGCCGCTCTGGCCGTAGGGCTGGTTCTCGCCCTGGCGCTTCTCGTTCTGGACGACGCCGCGCTGCTCGTCGAGCTTCGCCTGGTCGATCGCTCCGAGCAGGTGGCCCATGCGGTCGGACTCGAGCCACAAGACGAGGTCGAGCGCGTTCTTCGGCACCGTCTCGAAGTAGTTGGTGCGGTCCTCGTTGGTCGTGCCGTTCATGCCGGTGGCGCCCGCCTTCTCGAGCGGGTCGAAGAACTCGCCGTGGAGGTTCTCCGTGCCCTGGAACATCAGGTGCTCGAACAGGTGCGCGAAGCCGGTCTTGCCGAGCTTCTCGTTCTTGCTGCCGACGTGGTACCAGACGTTGAGCGCCACGATCGGCGCCTTGTGGTCCTCGTGGACGATCAGCGTCAGCCCGTTCTGCAGCACGAACTTCTGGAACGGGATGTCGACCTGCGACGCGACCGAGCCGCCGGGCGCGCGGGCGCCGATCGAGCTGCTCACCGCGGCTTCGGGCGCCGCGCCTCCCATCGAGCTCGCGCACGAGACCAGGATCCACGAGAGCGGCGCGCAGGCCGCGGCGATCGCGACGGACTTCATGGCGGTCCTTCCTCCAGGAGCGTTCGAGCAGAAGCGTTCGAGAAGCCCGGGAATGATGCCGGCGAGCCGCCGTTTCGTCGATCGTTCGGGGAGGGCCCGCCGCGTCGGCGCCGTCACATCCTCCGGTACTTCGGCCCGCTGCCCCCCTCGCGCGGCGACCAGCGAGGGCCGAGGACGTCGGTCGCCTTGCAGTCGACGCAGTTGGGGGCGTTCACGCGCAGCGCGCCGTCCACGAGCTCGAAGACGCCGGCGGGGCACATGCTCGCGTAGAGCTGCGCCGCGGCGGCGTCGACGTCGGGCCCGACGAGCAGGTGCTGCGGGATGGAGTCGCGCGTCCGGTTCCCCGACTTGAAGACGGCGTCGACCTTGCTGAAGGTCAGCCTCCCGTCGGGCGTGAAGGCCATCGGATCGGTGCGCCGCTTCGCCTCGGCCGCGTCCTCCTCGACGCGCACGTGGCCGCCGAAGAGCGCGCCGCCCGTGAGCGTCATCGCTCCCGCCTGCAGGCCGCCGACGAGGAAGCCGTTTTTGAAGGCGAGGCGCATGTTGCGCGTCCTGTGGAGGTCGCGCGCGATCGTCGACGAGTTGACGAGCCGGTCGTACTCGCGCAGCCCTTCGTACGTCACGTCTCCCGTCTTGAGCGCCGCGAAGATCGCGCGCGCCGCGAAGATGCCGCTCCACATCGCGTAGTGGATGCCCTTCAGCGACGGCACGTCGACGAAGCCGGCGGCGTCGCCGGCGAGCACCAGGCCGTTGCCGCAGCGCCGCTCCGGCAGCGACCAGTAGCCGCCTTCCGGGATCGTCTTCGCGCCCCACTCGACGAGCTCGCCGCCGTCGAGCTGGGCGCGGAAGAACGGGTGGAGCTTCATCCGCTGCAGGAGCGCGTGCACGTCGAGCCCGGTCTCGCGGTAGTCGAGGCCGACCACCAGCCCGAGCGCGACGAGGTTCTTCTCGAGCGGGTACATGAACGACCCGCCGAAGGCGTCGCCCGGCAGCGGCCAGCCCATCGTGTGGACGATCGACTCGAGCGGGACCTTCGTCTCCCACAGCTCCTTCACGCCGAGCGCGAAGATCTGCGGGTTCTTCGACTTCACCTGCTGCCACGCGAGCCACGCCTGCGCGAGCGCGCTGCGCGTCCCGTCGGCGAGCACCGTGACGCGCGCTTCGATCTCCGTCGGCGGGCTCGAGCCGCTGTCCGGCGTCCCGTCGCGCCCGAGTCCGCTCGGCGTCGTGCGCACTCCGACGACGTTCGCGCCGTCGACGCGCAGCGCCGCGGCCGGGAAGCCGGTGAAGAGATTGACGCCCGCCGCCTCCGCCTTCGCCCCGAGCCAGCGCACGATCTCGCTGAGGGAAGCCACGTGGTTGCCGTGGTTGCGCATGGTCGGCGGCGTCGGGAGCTTCACCTTGCCGCGCTCGGTGAGGAGGTAGACCGCCTCCGAGCTCACCGGTGCGCGCAGCGGCAGGTCGGCGAGCGGCACGTCGGGGAAAAGCTCGCGGAAGGCCGACGGATTGACGACCGCGCCGGAGAGGCTGTGGTCGCCGAGCGACTCCGACTTCTCGAGCACGCCGACCTCGACCTCTCCGAGAGCGCCGCCCTTCGCGCGCTCCTGCGCCGCCAGCCGCTTGAGCTCGATCGCGCCGCAGAGCCCGGCCGGCCCGGCGCCGACGAAGACGACGTCCATCAGGACGGCCTCCGCGGATGGCGCGCCGCCGTCCCCCGCCTTCACGAGGAGCTGCTCGAGCGGCAGCTTCGGCTGGAAGCGCGCCGGTACGAGGTTCGAGTTCATGGCGGCTCCGCGGTCACTCGTGGTCGGGCGGGCGCGGTTTCTCGTCCGACGGCGGCGCGCGGCCGCCTTCGAGCTGCGCCTGGATCCGCGCGAGCAGCCGCTCTTCTTCCTCGCGATCGTCGATCGCGCGCAGCTCGCGGTACTTCTTGAGTGCGCGCGTGGAGGCCGCTTCGTGGCCGAGCGCACGCTCGGCGCGGGCGAGCCACATCCAGGCGTCGCGCCCTTCCGGGCGGTGTTTCGTCGCCTGGTGCAGGATCGCGGCGGCGTCGTCGTGGCGGCCGTGCTCGAAGAAGAAGATCCCGAGCTGGAGCGCCGCGCTCCATCGGGTCAGCTTCGAGCCCTCGTTCAGCGCGAGCTGCAGCGTCTTCTCCGCCTCGGCGTCCTTGCCCTGGCGCGCGAGCACCTCGCCGAGCCGCCACTGCGCGTCGTCGTGGCCCTTGAGCTGCACGGCGAGCCTGAGCTCGCGCTCGGCCGACTCCCACTCGCGCAGGTTGAGGTGGCACTCGCCTTTCGAGAAGCGGTAGAGGCCGCTGGTCGGCCCGAGCTCGATCGCCTTGGAGAAGGCGCTCAACGCCTCGAGGTACTTCTTCTGCTGGGCGCACGCCATGCCGAGCCCGTAGTGCATGGCGCTCTCGGAAGCGAAGCGCTCGACGCCGGTCCGGTAGACGACCTCGGCCTCGTCGCTCCGTCCGGTCGAGTTGAGGCAGGCTCCGAGGACGTTCACGGCGTCGGCCGAGTCGGGGTGGAGCTCGGCGGCGCGCCGCGCGAAGGGCTCTCCGCCGACGAAGTCGCCGCGATCCATGCAGAGCCAGCGCGCGATCGAGAACGCGATCTCGAAGTTGCGCGGGTCGGCGTCGAGGATCTCCTTCATGATGGCGCGCGCCGGAACGACCTCGCCGCCGGCGTGGCGCTTCTGCGCCTCCGCGTAGCGGGCGCGCAGCGCCGCGGCGTCCGGCGTCGCCTCCTGAGTCCGCGCGCCGACCGCCAGCACCAGCAGCACCATCGTCGCGCCCGTCGTCACTGCCGCGGCCTCTCCACCAGCGCCCCGCCCTCGACGAGCCTCAGGATGCGGCCGCCCGCGACGTCGGAGAAGGACTGCGTCTTCCCGTCAGGCCAGGTAATCGTCAAGCGGTCGAGCTTCGCGGCCGCGCCGAGCCCGAAGTGGAGCCGCGGATCGCTGCTGCTGGCGAACGAGCCGCCGGCTCGCACGACTCGCAGCAGCCGCCTGCCGCCGACCTCGGCGAGAGCGCGCGCGCCGACCGCGAAGCGGTTCATCCCGGCGCCCTCGAGCGCGAGCGCCAGCCAGCGGCCCGCGTCGCTCGCGTGGTTGATCAGCAGGCTCGGCGCCTCGTTCATCGCCATCACCAGCACGTCGACGTCGCCGTCGTCGTCGACGTCCCCGAACGCGGCGCCTCGGAACGACGCCTTGCGCTCGAGCCCCGGGCCCGCCTGCTCGGTGACGTCGACGAGCCGGCCGCCGGCGTTGCGGTAGACGCGATTCTGCTGGCGGTAGGTGAGCTCCGGTGCGCGTCGATCGGCCTCGGGATAGACGTGGCCGTTGGCGACGAAGAAATCGAGGGCGCCGTCCTGGTCGAAGTCGGCGAACTCGGTCCCCCATCCGAGCGAGAGATAGGCCTTCGGGCCGAACGCCATCCTGCTCGTCACGTCGAGGAAGACGCCTCCGCCCTGATTGGCGTAGACCGAGTTGTCGTCGTGGGAAAAGTTGGTGGTGGCGAGGTCGAGCAGCCCGTTGCCGTCGAAGTCGCCGCACGCCACGCCCATGCTCGCCTGCTCGACGCCGTTGCGGCTGACCGCGCAGCCGGCGAGGTCGGCGATCTCGGTGAAGACGCCGTGGCCGTCGTTCTCGAACAGGTAGTTCGCGCGCGAGTCGTTGCCGACGTAGACGTCCTGGTCGCCGTCGAGGTCGAAGTCGAAGGCGACCACGCCGAGCGCGTAGCTCGGGGCGACGGCGCGCAGCCCGAAGCTCTCGCTCGCGTCGCGGAACGTCCCGTCGCCCTGATTCACGTAGAAGGTGTCGGCCTCGGGCACCATTCCCTTCGGGCCGCAGACGGTGAGCAGGTCGAAGTAGGGGCAGTCGACCTTGCGCCAGCACTTCGGATCGCGCGCGACCGCCATCGCCAGGTAGTTGCCGACGTAGAGGTCGAGGTCGCCGTCGCCGTCCGCGTCGAAGAAGGCGGCGCCGACGCTCCAGCGCGGGTCGCCCACGCCGGCGCGATCGGTGACGTCGGAGAAGACGCCGCGGCCGTCGTTCTCGAGCAGGTGGTTCGGGCCCCAGCAGGTGACGTAGAGGTCGAGGTCGCCGTCGCCGTCGTAGTCGGCCACGGTCACCCCCTGCCCGAAAGCGCGCAGGCCGGCGCCCGACACGTCGGTCACATCGGTGAAGCGGCCGCGGCCGTCGTTCTCGAGGAGGCGGCACTGGCCCGCGCCCGGCCCATCGGAAAGCGGCCGCCAGTCGACGTCGAGCGGATCGACGCCCTTGGGCAGCGTCTCGGCCGGCCCGATCCGGCAGGCGTCGACGAGGAAGGCGTCGAGGTCGCCGTCGCCCTCCTTGTCGAAGAGCGCGCAGCCGTTGCCGATCACCTCGAGCACGTAGCGCTTCTTCCCCGGATCGCCGCAGTGGTTGACCCACGTGATGCCGCGCGCGGCCGCCTCGTCGGTGAAGACGATCGCGGGCGGCGGCGCGGCCTCCTGCGCGGAACAAGGCGTCATGCGTGGACCGCGCGGCCGTCGCAGGCGAGCGCCGCTTCCTTCAGCGCCTCGGCAAGCGTCGGATGGGCGTGGCACGTGCGGCCGAGGTCCTCGGCGCTCGCGTGGAAGGTGATCGCGGCGGCGGCCTCGGCGATCAGCTCGCTCGCGTGCGGCCCGATCAGGTGGACGCCGAGGATCCGATCGCTCTCGCGGTGGGCGAGCACCTTCGCGCGACCCTCGATCGTGCCGGCCGCGCGCGCGCGGCCGCTGTTGCGGAACGGGAAGACGCCCTTGCGGTACGGCACGCCCGCCTCGATGAGCTCCTCCTCCGTCTTCCCGACGCCCGCGATCTCGGGGCTCGTGTATACGATCGACGGGATCGCGTCGTAGTTCACGTGGCCGTGGCCCGTCACGATCGTCTCGACGCAGGCAATCCCTTCCTCCTCGGCACGGTGAGCGAGCATCGGGCCGCGGATCACGTCGCCGATCGCGTGGACTCCGGGAGCGCTCGTCCTGAAGCGGTCGTCGACCGGGACGCGGCCGCGCTCGTCGAGCGCGATGCCGACGCTCTCGAGCCCGAGCCGCTCGGTGTAGGGGACGCGGCCGACGGCGACGAGGACGCGGTCGGCGTTGAAGGTCTCGCCGCCTTCGAGCTCGACGACCGCCTCGTAGGGGAAGCGGGCGCCGCGGCCGGCCCGCTTCACCTTCACGCCGAGGCGGAACTGGAGCCCCTGACGCTCGAGGAGCTTCTTCGCCTCGGCGGCGATCTCGCCGTCGCTGCCGGGCAGGATGCGGTCGAGGAGCTCGAGCACCACGACCTCGCTGCCGAGCCGCGCCCACACCGATCCGAGCTCGAGGCCGATGGCGCCCGCCCCGATGACGACGAGCCGCCGCGGCACCTCCGGCCACGAGAGCGCCTCGGTGCTGGTCCCGATGCGGTCGAGGTCGAGCTCGACGCCCTGGATCCGCGCCACGCTGCTGCCGGTCGCGAGCAGGACGTTCCTGGCCTGCAGCTCGAGCTCGCCTTCCGGCCGTTCGACGACGAGCCGCACTCCGTCGCCGTCGGCGCCGGCGAGCCGGCCGTGGCCGCGGTAGCGCGTGATCCGGTGCTTCTGGATCAGAGCGTCGACGCCGGCCGCGAGACCCGCCACGACCTGTTCTTTGCGCCGCAGCATCGCCGCGAGGTCGAGCTGCACGCGGCCCACCTTCACGCCGTGCTCCGCGAGCGCCTGCTTCGCCTCCGCGAACCGCTCGCTCGAGTCGAGCAGCGCCTTGCTCGGGATGCAGCCGACCCGCAGGCAGGTGCCCCCCAGCCGCTCGTCCTTGTCGATCAATGCGACGGAGAGCCCGCCCTTCCTGCCGAGCTGCGCGGCGCGGATCGCGGCGACGTAGCCGCCGGGGCCGGCGCCGAGGACGACGAGGTCGTGCGTCTGCACTTCAGATCTCGAGCAGCATGCGCGCCGGCGACTCGACGCAGTCCTTCACGCGCTTCAGGAACGTGACCGCCTCGCGGCCGTCGACGAGCCGGTGGTCGTAGGTGAGCGCGACGTACATCATCGGCCGGATCACGACCTGGCCGGCACGGGCGACCGGACGGTCGACGATCGCGTGCAGCCCGAGCACGCCGCTCTGCGGCGGGTTGACGATCGGCGTCGAGAGCAGCGAGCCGTAGACGCCGCCGTTGCTGATGGTGAAGGTCCCGCCGGCGAGCTCCTCGAGCGAGAGGCGGTTCTGTTCGGCACGCGCGGCGAAGTCGGCGATCTGGCGCTCCACCTCGGCGAACGAGAGGCGCTCGGCGTCGCGGATCACCGGGACGACGAGCCCCTTGCCGCCGCCGACCGCGACGCCGACGTCGCAGTAGTGGTGGTAGACGATCTCGTCGCCGGCGCCGTCCTTCGAGCTCCGGATCTGCGCGTTGACGGCCGGCACCGCACCGAGCGCGTCGACCGCCGCCTTCACGAAGAAGGACATGAAGCCGAGCTTCACGCCGTGCTTCTGCCGGAAGCCCTCGCCGTGCTGTTTGCGCAGCTCGATCACCGCGCCGAGGTCGATCTCGTTGAAGGTCGTGAGCAGCGCGGCCGTGCGCTGCGCTTCGAGGAGCCGGCGCGCGACCGTCCTGCGCAGCGGGCTCATCGCCACGACCTCGGTGGCGCGGCCGCCGTCCGCCGATGGCGCGGGACGCGGGTCCGAACGAGCTGGCGCCGGCGCCATCGGCTCGATCGCCCGCTGCACGTCTTCCTTGACCAGCCGCCCGCCCGGCCCGCTCGGCGCCACGTCGGCCGGCGTCATGCCGCGCTCGGCGAGCAGCCGCGCGGCGGCGGGCATGACCTTCGGCGATCGCTCGGCCGACGATGCCGGCCGAGCGGCGAGCGACGCACGCTCGCCGGACGCGGTCGCCGACGCGGGCGCACCCTGCTCCAGGAGCGCGAGCACCTCTCCCGGCTTCACCTTCGCGCCAGCCGCCTTGAGGATCCTCGTCAACGAGCCCGCGGCCGGCGCGGGGATCTCGACGGTCGCCTTGTCGGTCTCGATCACGACCACGGCCTGGTCGCGCTCGACGTGGTCGCCCGGCTTCACGAGCCAGCCGCCGACCTGCACCTCGGTCACCGACTCGCCGACCGTCGGCACTCTCAGTTCGACCTGCATCGGGACCACCTCTCTTGTCTCGCCGCACAGAGCCTATCGCGGCCGCTCACTCCGGCGCGAAGGCCGCGTCGAGCAGGCGGCGCTGCTCGAGCCGGTGGCTCGCCGCCGATCCGGTCGCCGGACTCGCGGAGGCGGGACGGGTGACGGCGGCGAGCGCGCGACCGTCCGGCAGTCTCCGCCCGAACCTGCGCGAGAGGAACGGCCACGCTCCCATGTTCTCCGGCTCGTCCTGCACGAAGAGGGCGGGCGCGTCGGCGCCGTGCGGCGTGAGCGCCGCCGAAACCAGCTCGTCGCGCAACGGGTAGAGCTGCTCGATCCGGACGATCGCGACGTCGGACGCGCCGCCGGACGCGCCGCGGCGCGCGCGCTCGGCCGACAGGTCGAAGTGGATCCTGCCGCTGCAGAGCAGGACGCGGCGCGCGCGGCCGACCGGGCGGTCGGGGATCACGCGGAGGAACTCGCCGCGCTCGAGCTCCTCGAGCGTCGAGACGCTCGCGGCGCTGCGCAGCAGGCTCTTCGGCGTCAGCACGATCAGCGGCTTGCGCCGCTTGCGCAGCGCCTGGCGCCGCAGCAGGTGGAAGTACTGCGCCGGCGTCGTCGGCTGCGCGAGCTCGAGGTTGTCGCGCGCGGCGAGCTCGAGGAACCGCTCCGGCCGCGCGCTCGAGTGCTCCGGCCCGGAGCCCTCGTACCCGTGAGGGAGCAGGAGCACGAGGCCCGAGAGGCGGCGCCACTTCTGCTCGGCGCTGGCGAGGAACTGGTCGACGATCGGCTGCGCGACGTTCACGAAGTCGCCGAACTGCGCCTCCCACAGGACCAGCGCGTCGGGAGCGTCGAGGCTGTAGCCGTACTCGAAGCCGACCACGGCGGTCTCGGAAAGCGGGCTGTTCACGATCTCGACCGGAGCCTGATCGGACGCGAGCTGCTCGAGCGGCGCGAAGCGCCGTCCGCTGCGTGCGTCGTGCAGCGCCGCGTGGCGGTGGCTGAAGGTGCCGCGCTCGCTGTCCTGTCCCGTCAGGCGGACGCGCACGCCTTCGGTCGCCAGCGTGGCGATGGCGAGCGCCTCGGCGGCGGCCCAGTCGATCGGCGCCTCGCCGCGCGCCATGGCGCGGCGCTGCTCGAGCAGCCGCGCGATCTTGGGGTGCGGCTCGAAGCCGTCGGGGAGCCGCGCGAGCCCTTCGAGGAGCGCGACAAGCCGCGCTCGCTCGACTCCCGTCGCCGCGTCGGCAGCGGGACCCTCGGGCCCGCCGACGTAGCCGTTCCAGAGGCCGCCCGGCAGGTCGAGCGTCGGGACGTAGTCGGCGCTGCGCGCGGCCGAGAGCTCCTGCTCGAGCCGCGCCCGGCGGTCGCGCGCGATGGCATCGGCCTCCTCGCGCGTGACGCCTCCGTGCTCGAGAAGGTGGCCGAGGTAGCCCTCGCGCACCGAGGCGCGGCGCTGGATCGCGTCGTAGAGCCGCGGCTGCGTGAAGGCCGGCTCGTCGCCCTCGTTGTGGCCGCGCCGGCGGTAGCAGTACATGTCGACCACGACGTCGCGGCGGAACGCGGCGCGGAAGTCGAGAGCGAGCTCGACGACCTGCGCCACCGCCTCGGGATCCTCGCCGTTCACGTGGAGGATCGGGACCTGCAGCATCTTCGCCACGTCCGTGGCATAGACGCTCGAGCGCGCCTGCTCGGGCGGCGTCGTGAAGCCGATCTGGTTGTTCACGACGACGTGGAGCGCCCCGCCAGTCGAGTAGGCGGGAAGCTCGGAGAGGTTGAGCGACTCCTGGACGACGCCTTCGCCCGCGAACGCCGCGTCGCCGTGGATCAGGAGCGCGAGCCCCTTCACGCGCTCGGCGTCGCCGACGCGGTCCATCTTGGCGCGCAGCCGGCCGAGCGCGACGGGGTTCACGAGCTCGAGGTGGCTCGGGTTGAAGCAGAGCGAGAGGTGGACGCGGCGGCCCGCCGCGGTGGTCCAGGTCGAGCCGTGGCCGAGGTGATACTTCACGTCGCCGCCGCCCCCCTCGAAGACGTGGAGGTCGGCGTCGACGTCCTCGAACTCGCGGAAGATCTGGCGCGGCGACTTGCCGAGCACGCTGGCCAGCACGTTGAGCCGGCCGCGGTGCGCCATCCCGATCACCACCTCGTCGACGGCGAGCTCGCCCGCCTTCTCAAGCGCCAGATCGAGCAGCGGGATCAGGCTCTCGGCTCCCTCGAGCGAGAAGCTCTTGGCGCCGACGTACTTCCTCTGCACGAACTCCTCGAAGATCACGGCGTCGGTGAGGCGCGTGAGGATCCTGAGCTGCGCCGCGCGCGGGAGCGCGATCCGGTTGCGCGACGCCTCCATGCGCTCCTGCAGCCAGCGGCGCGCCGCGAGGTCGTCGATGTGCATGAACTGCGCGCCGATCGAGCGGCAATACGTGTCGTGCAGCCGCTCGATCACGCCGCGCACCGTGAACGGGCCGTCGCCCGCGACCGTCTCGCGCGAGACCGGCCGGTCGAACTCGGCCCGCGCGATGCCGTGGTGGGCCGGGTCGAGCTCGGGAGGCCGCGGCCGCGCCGGTCCGAGCGGCCCCAGGGGATCGAGCGCGGCGATCCGGTGGCCGCGGACCCGGAAGTCGCGCACGAGCTGGTCGACACGCTGCTGCAGCGCGGCCGCGCCGGCGGCGTCCCGATCGACGGGCGGGCGGCTCGCGAAAAGGCCGGAGACGCGCGCCCGCGGACCGGACTCGCCGGAGTAGTCGAGGGCGGCAAGGTTTACGGCGTCCGGCCAGGAGGGGCGCGGGTCCATCGTCGCGCGCTGATTGTAGTCGTGAGCGCGGCGCCGCTACGTTGAGCGCATGGTCGGCGCGACGGAAGGACTAGCCGCGCTCCTCGCGGCCGCGGCGCTCGCGCAGGAGGCTTCGCTCGAGCGAGTGGTGCTGCTCGACGGCTTGGCGGCGAAGGCGGGAGCGAAGGCGGCCCCCACGGGCGATGCCGACCTCGTGCACGAGGTCGCGCTCGACGAGCTCGCGCGGACGGTGGCGGTGATCGACGACCGGACTCGCGCCTTCCCGCTCCCGCTCCCGGTCGCGCACGACGAGCTCGGTCAGCCGCTCGCGTGCGAGCTCTTCGACGCCGACGGGAATCCTCTCGAGCTCGGTTTCGGCCACCGCAGGCCGAAGGCGACGCTCGTCCCGGCCGAGCAGATCGTCGACTGCCTCCGCCACTCCGCCTTCCACGGCTTCGAGCGGCGTCGCTTCCAGACGGTCGACGCGCCGGACGGCCGCGCGAGCTGGATCGACCGCGACGCCGACTTCGCGCTCGCGTTCGAGCGCTTCGGCGCGCCCGCCCGCCTCTGGCTCGTCGGCGGGATCGTCGGCGGCTTCCACGCCGAGCTCTCGCCGCGCGTGACGCTGCTCCTCGAAGGCGCGGTCGTCGGGACCAAGGACTGCTCGCGGCGCGAGGAGCTCGGCCGCCCGTTCGAGCTGCCGGCGGCGAGCGGAACCCAGAAGCTCGTGCTGCGCGTCGCCTATCCGGGCGGCGAGGCGGCGCCGCCGCGCCTCGCGCTCGGCCGCGTGCGGCTCCGCGAAGAGCCGGCGCGCGACCGGCTCCTGCTCACGACGCGATCCGACACGACCGGCTGGCGGCTGCGCTATCGCGCCCTGCCGCCGCCGGTCGTCACGGCGATCGACGCGGGCGGGCCGGACGGCGCGCGACGCGAGCTGCGAGTCGCCGTCCTCGCCGGCGACGCCGCGATCGTCGTCGATCCGCCGCAGGCGCTCGCCGTCTCGATCGACGGCGCGCCGCGGCCGGCGCCCGACGGTCCCGTCCGCGAGCTGCCCCTTCGTTTCGCTCGGACCGGCGAGCACGAACTCGTCGTGAGCGCGACGCGGCCGCCGCTCGCCGGCAGGCTCTGGCTGGTGCAACCCGCGGCGGACGCGGCGGAGCCGACGGTCGTGGCGGTGCAGCGCGAGCGCGACACGCGACCGGCGCTCGTGCTGGCGGCGGGCGCGTCGATCGAGCTCGCGCTGCCCGAAGGAGGCGCCGGACGGCTCGAGGCGGCGCTCGCCGCCGAGATGCTCGGAGGCGGCGACGTCGTCGCGCCGCCGGGAGACGTCGTGCTCTCGCTCGTCGATGCCGGCGGTGCCGTCGTGCCGCTCGTCGCGCGTCGCGTGGCGGCGAATCGTGCGTGGGACGAGCTCGAGGTCGCGCTGCCGGCCGTGGGCGCGAACGCGAAGCTCCGCGTCGAGGCGCGCGCACCCGAGCGGATGGCGACCTTCGCTCGCACGCTGCGCTTCCTGCTTGCCGACCCGACGCTCCTGCGCGAGCGGACCGGACCGCGGCCGCGAAGCGTCCTCGTCTACCTGATCGACACGCTGCGGGCCGACCACTGCTCGGCCTACGGCTACTCGCGACGGACGACGCCGGCGCTCGAAGAGATCGCCGCCGAAGGAGTCGTCTTCGAGCGGACGTGGGCTCAGGCGCCGTGGACGCGGCCGGCGGCGGCGACCGTGCTCACCGGGCTGCTCTATCCCTACCACGGCGCCGGCAAGTCGACCGGGCTCTCCGACGACGTCGAGACGCTCGCGGAACGGATGCGAACGGCGGGGCGCGCGACCGCGGCGTTCGTCGCCAATCCCCACGTCTATGCCGGCGCGCTGCAGTTCGAGCAGGGCTTCGGCCGCTTCGTCACCGAGGACTCGCGCGAGGCGCAGTTCCGCTCCGACCGGATCAACGGCGAGCTCGTGCCGTGGCTCGAGCGCCACGCCCGCGAGCCCTTCTTCGTCTACGTCCACACCGTCGACCCGCACGCCGCCTACGACCCGCCCGACGCGACGCGCGCGGCCTTCGCGCGCGCCGACTACGCGGGGCCGATCACGCCGCCGCGCACGCAGACCGAGCTCCTGCGCGAGCAGGCGCCGCTGCCGCCGGACGACGTCCAGCACGTGATCGATCTCTACGACGAGGAGATCCTCTTCAACGACCGGCAGCTCGGCGTGCTGCGCGACGAGATGAAGCGGATCGGCGTGTGGGACGACACGCTCGTCGTCGTGCTCTCCGACCACGGCGAGGAGTTCCAGGAGCACGGCAGCTTCGGCCATGCGGGCGCTCTGTGGGAGGAGCTGCTCCACGTTCCGCTCGTGATGAAGCCGCCGAAGGATTGCCGGCTCGCGCCGACGCGGGTCGCGGCGCCGGCACGGCAGATGGACGTGGTGCCAACGGCGCTTGGCCTGCTCGCGGCGCCGCCGGGCTCGCCCTGCCAGGGGATCGACCTCCTGCCGTGGATCGTCAGCCGCGAGCGCGAGCCGCTGTGGGCGATGGCGCACGAGCAGCCCGGGATGCGCTGCTTCGTGGCCGATGGGATGAAGGTGATCGAGCTCGGGCTCGGCGAGAACGAGGGCGCGCGCACGCTCCTCTTCGATCTCTCCGCCGACCCGCGCGAGCAGCACGACCTCGCCGCCGCGCGCGCCGACGTCGCTCGCCGCCTCGTCCTTCGGATGGACGCGATCGAGCGCGAGTTCGAGTCGGCCGGCTTCGCTCGCCACGACGGCGGCGGCGAGGTCGAGCTCGCCGAGCACGAGCGCGATGCGCTGCGAAAGCTCGGCTACGCGGGAGAGTGACGGCGGATCAGCGGCCGCCGCCGGAGCGCTCGCCTTCCGGTTCGGCGTCGCTGGCGGGCGAGCGCTCGGTCGGATGGGGACGCGCGCCGGCCGGCCGTGTCCACTCGACGAAGGAGCCGGCCATCTCCTCCCAGATCTGCGGCCCTTGGCGCACGAACTTCTTCGGATCGGGATTGAAGGGGTTGTCCTTGCTGTTGTCGAAGACGCAGGTCGCGCGCACGATCGTGCCGCTCTTCACCGGGATCGGCTCGGCGAGCTCGTAGGCGAATTGCCAGTTCGGGTGCCAGCGCCACAGCTCGAGCGGCATGAGTGACTTGCCGGCTGGATCGATGATCTCGACCTTCGCCGACTTCCCGCGCAGGTGCATGTGCGGGATCAGACGGCGGATCGTCGCGTCGAAGGGAAACTCCCACTCGGCGACGACGGTGTAGTCGGCCGCGCCGGGCGGGATCCCGATCCGATACTGGCGGACGATCTTGCCCGTGACACGCTCCTTCGGCGGCGATTTCGCGAGCCTGAAGCCGATCCGGGTCCGCTCCTTCACCGGCTTGCCGTTGGGCGTGTAGTGCAGGTTGAAGCGGATGATGGCGCCCTTCTCGAGCTTCACCGCGAGGCCGTCGGGATGGATCGTCGGTGCCTTGCCCGGCAGATACGAGTCGATGAACTCCGTCGTGTTCGACTCGGGATAGAGCGCCATCGCCAGCGCGTGATGGCAGATCGCCGGGTGGTCGCAGAGGAACTGGATCGCGTCGACCCACACGTCGTGATCGAGGCCGGTCGGGACGTCGATGTTCTTGTATTCGACGACTCCGGTCGCGGGGATGTCGACCGGCGCCGGGATCGGGACGATCAGGTCGGGCTCGCCGATCTGCCAGCCCGTCTTCCACTCGCGCGGCGGCGGCGCGTCCTTCGGGTCGCCCTCGGCTCGATCCGACTGCAGC
>Ga0247727_10000577_pt1 | contig 89946 bp, 83 predicted proteins | sample WisWelCaveWW1625_FD_202498 | JGI IMG/M metagenome (GOLD analysis project Ga0247727, IMG submission 202498) | Biofilm microbial communities from Wishing Well Cave, Virginia, United States - WW16-25 | ecosystem: Environmental > Aquatic > Deep subsurface > Groundwater > Cave microbial mat | place... | reverse complement strand
GTTTTGTTATTCGGCGTGCGTGCGCGCGTGCGCTTGGGCTTGGGGGTTGGTGGAAGACTGGTTTTTTTCTTGGTGCGTTTTTTCATACCTCACTTTATATCACAGGTTATTCGGATAGGCACTAAGTCAGGGCAAGACGGAACGCAAAGCGGAGAGAAACATCCAAGAGGCAATCAAGGAATGTCTTGAAGTGCGCGCGGAGAAAGGGATGCCGCTCACCGTGACAACTAGACAGGTTGAGGTTTAGGCATGCCCCCCATCGGAATCCAACTCTATACCCTCCGCGAACAACTCGCGGAAAATTTTGATAACATCATTCGTCGCGTCGCGGAAATCGGTTATGTCGGCGTCGAATTTGAGGGACTGTACGGCAAATCGCCTACAGCCGCCGCGAACCTTTGTTCCGAACTCGGTCTGCAAATTTCGAGCATGCACGCCGCGACGCCATTGCTCGAACACATCACACCGACGATTGATATTGCAAGGACGCTCGGCGTGAAACGCGTCGTGTGCGCGTGGTATCCGCCTGCAAATTTTGCGACGCTGGATGCCATTCGCGCGACGTGCGAGGAATTGAATCGCGTGAACGAAATTTTGCGCGGTAACGATTTGGAGTTGTTGTATCACAATCACTGGCAAGAGTGTGCGCGGGTGGGTGACAAGTTAGTGTATCAACACATGCTCGATTTTCTGGAAGCGACGGTGGGGTTTGAGATTGATGTGTATTGGGCAAAAACGGCGGAACTCGATCCTGCGGAAGTGGTACGCGAACTTGGCACACGCGCGCCGCTGCTGCATATCAAAGATGGACCCGCGACAATGGATGCGGATATGACAGCGGTTGGCGATGGCGTTCTCGATTTTTCCGCGATTGCTAACGCGAGCAAGGACACAGCTGAATGGTGGATTGTAGAGGAGGATCGCACGGCGGGAGATATGATGCAAGACATCGAAAAAAGTTTTTACTATCTCACACAACGAGGATTCGCGCATGGAAAATAGATTCGGCGTCGGCATCATCGGCTGCGGCAACATCAGCGAAATTTATTGCAAGAATTTACAAACGTTTGAGCATTTGAATTTGGTCGCGTGCGCGGATTTGGATGAACCGCGCGCGGTTGCACGCGCGGCGCAATTCAATATCGCCGCGCGCAGTGTGGACGAATTGCTTGCAAGCGATGACATTGAACTCGTCGTCAATCTCACCATCCCCGACGCGCACGCGGCTGTCAGTCGCGCGATATTGAAGGCGGGCAAGCATGCGTATTCCGAAAAACCGTTAGCCACGAAAAGGGGCGACGCGAAAAAAATCCTGAAAACCGCGAAAAAAAGACATTTGCGCGTCGGCGGCGCGCCCGATACCTTTCTCGGCGGTTCATGGCAAACAATTCGCAAATTGATTGACGAGGGCGCGATTGGCGAACCTGTCGCGGCAACGGCATTTATGATGGGGCACGGACCCGAAAAGTGGCATCCGAATCCCGATTTCTTTTATCAACCGGGCGCGGGTCCGTTGTTTGATATGGGTCCGTACTATCTCACCGCGCTGATCAATTTATTTGGTTCGGTGAAACGCGTTACATCGCTTGCGCGCGTCTCGTTTCCCGAACGTTTTACGGCAGAGGGACGCGCTATTCCCGTGAACACACCCACGCATGTTGCAGGCACGCTCGAATTTGCGAACGGCGCGCTGGCGACATTGATTACTTCGTTCGATGTATGGCATTCGCAATTGCCGCGGATTGAAATTTACGGCAGTGCAGGTTCGCTCCTCGCGCCTGATCCAAATTGGTTCGGCGGCGAAGTTTTTGTGCGCGGCGAGAATGATGCGGAATGGCGCGCGATTCCGATTGAGTTTCCGCACACGGAAAATATGCGCGGGCTCGGGGTGGCGGACATGGCGCGCGCGATTCGCGCAAAGGAACCGCATCGCTGTTCGGGCGAAATGACGTATCACGTTGTGGATGTGATGCGCGCGTTGTTGAAGGCGGCGGAAGAGGGGAGGCAGGTGAAATTGAAAAGTGCGTGCGAGAGACCTGCGCCGTTTGTTTTCGACGCGGAGGAACGCGGATGAACGCGGAATGACGCAACCATTTTTTGGGACACAGATTACACAGAGTACACAGATTTTCAGATAATAATTTTCTGTGGCATCTGTGAAGTCTGCGTCCAAAACTTTTTCTATGCCAACACAAAATTTCCAAGACGCGAAACCCGCGAAATTCATTACCGATATCGAACGGTCAAGATACACGCGCCGCGATTTTCTAAAATTGGGCGCGCTCGGAATGACGGCGCTCACCTTTCCCGCGATGTTGCGCGCGCCGTCGTCCGACATGCCCGCAGGGCTCAAGAAATTTATCAAAACGCAAATGCGCGCGGCGCATCTGCCCGGGCTGGCGTTTGGCGTGGTGATTGGCGATCAATTGGTGAAAGCGAAAGGGTTTGGCAAAATGAATCTGGAAACGAATATCCGTGCCACAGCCGACACTCTTTTCATGCTGGCGTCCGTTTCCAAGACGATCACTGCGATCGCGTTGATGCAGTTGTTTGACGCGGGCAAATTTGGTTTGGACGATGACGTGAATCCGCATTTGCCCTTTGCGGCGCGCAATCCAAATTTCCCAAACAATCCTATCACCTTCCGCCAACTGCTCACGCACACTTCGAGTATTCGCGACAATTGGAATGTGTTGAGCGCGAATTATGTGCAGGGCGACTCGCCCATTTCGCTGCATGATTTCCTCGCGGGCTATCTTGTCGCGGGCGGCGCATACTATAACCTCAACAAAAATTTCCACACCTACGCGCCGAGCGAAGAATACGATTATTCCAACATCGGCACAACTCTGCTCGGGTATCTTGTCGAAACGATCAGCGGCGTACCGTTTGACACCTATTGCAATCAAAATATTTTCGCGCCCTTGAACATGACGGCGACGAGCTGGCGTTTGCGCGATTTGGACCAAGCGCAAATCGCGATGCCGTATCAATATCGCGCCGGGACAAACGATTATGAGGCGTTGGGTCACTATGGCTATCCCGATTATCCTGACGGCTTGTTACGCACCAGCATCGTGCAACTCGCGCGCGTGTTGATTATGTTTATGAATGATGGCATGTATCAAGCAACGCGGCTCTTGCAGGCGAGTACGGTTCATGAAATGCGCCGCGTGCAATTTCCAGATATTGATGCGACGCAAGGATTGATTTGGTATTATGATCAGCGCAACGGGGATACGCTCTTGGGACATGACGGCGGCGATCAAGGCGTTGCAACCAGCATGTTTTATCGCCCTGCCGACAAGGTGGGGGTCTTGCTCGTGGCAAACAGCGACGGCACGCCGGAAGAACCGTTCTTGGCGATTCAGGACAAGTTGTTTGAGACATATCATGGGTAGGGGAGGAACGATGCCCACACAAAATTCCCAAGACGCCGAACTTGCAAAATTTTTTACCGATGTCGAACCCTTGCGCGATTGGTTTGACAAGGCGATTGCGCGGGGGGAGGGCGGGATAACCCCGCCCCTACCGAAACGTTTGTTGGTCATTCATGGCGTCGGCGGCATTGGCAAATCGTCGCTGCTGCGAATGTTTCGCTTGAATTGCAAAACGGCGCGCGTGGCTGTCGCGCTTGCATCGGGCGATGAAGCAAAATCAGCGGTGGATGTGTTGACGCGGTGGGCGGAGGATTTGAAAAGTGATGGCGTGAATTTGCCGACATTTTCCAAAACGCTCGAACACTATCGCGCGATTCAAGCAAAGGTGGAAAGTAAGACAGACGAGGCGCGCAAAAAATTGGGCGATGTGGCGGGCAAAGCGGCATCGAAAACCGCAGAGGCGGCGGGTGGCGCGGCATTGGGCGCGGCGCTCGGTTCGGTGATTCCTGGCATCGGCACAGCGGCGGGCGCGGCGTTGGGCGGCGTGATTGGCGGCATGGGCGCGGAAGCATTAGTGGACTATTTGCGCGGCTTTTTGACGAAACCCGATATTGATCTGCTGCTTGACCCCTCCAAAAAGTTGACGGAAGATTTTCTCGCGGATGTGAATCAAGGTGCATCGTCGCGTCGTGTAGTGTTAATGCTCGACACGTACGAACAAATGACCGCGCTGGATGATTGGACGCGCGAGGTAGCGCAGCGGTTGAATGAAAATATTTTGTTGGTGATTGCTGGACGCGCGATGGTGAATTGGGGCAGGCAGTGGTCGTCGTGGTTGATGCACGCAGAGGTGCAAGAACTGAAACCGATGACGAAACGCGTGATGCACGAATTGATCCGCAAATACTATGCCACGATGCGTGGCGGCGAGCCAAACCCGAAGCAGGTAAATGCCATCATCGAATTTTCGGATGGTTTGCCGATGGTGGTCAATACCGCCGTTCAGTTGTGGGTAAAATACGGCGTCGAAGATTTTGACGCGGTCAAAGGCGAAGCCGTCCGCGAGGTGGTAGAACGCTTGCGTGAAGGAGTGCCAACAGAATTGTATCCGCTGTTGGAAACGGCAGCGGCACTGCGCTATTTCAACAAAGAAATTTTGCGCGTGGTGTCAGGTATGGGCGACATCAGCGCAGGTTATGAGGAATTGCGAAGATTTCCATTCGTGCGTTCGCGCGTTGAAGGATATGCCCTGCATGACCGAGTGCGTGAGATGATTGAAGAGAATGTGCGGACGGATGACCCCACGAAATATCGAATGGTGCATGAACGCGCGGCGGCGTATTTTGAAGCGCGGCTGGCGAACGCGACGGGAGAAGAAGTGGAACGGTTGGGACTGGAGCGGTTGTATCATCGCGTATGCGCGGATGAGGACAGTGGAATCAAATTGTTTCAAGAAGTCGGACAAGGGCTAGTACGCTATCGGCTCGCAAATCAATTGCGCGAGTTGTTGAATGACGTGAATACTTACTCGTTGCAGCATGATAATTCTCGATTGTGGAGGGAGTACTACAACGCAAGGTTGGTGCATTTAGAAGGTCATTGGCGTGAAGTCGAAAAAATCTACGCTGCAATAAGCGAAGAGGAGCATGCAGAGTCGAAATTGCGCGCATATGCTTTATGTGATTTAGGACAGATGCTAGTGAGAAATGTGCGGCTCAGTGAACCCGGAGGAATTCAGAGAGCGATAAAGGTGCTTGAGCGTAGCCAAGAGTTTTCTCCCGAAATGGATTCCAAGTTGGTTTTTAGATATTCGCATTTTCAATATATCTATACTTTTCAGTGCAACTGGAATCAGGATATCGTGTTTGCACAAAAACAGTACGATTATTTTCTTGCAATTGGTGACCAATATGGTGTAATTTATGCTGTAAGTCTACTGAAAGACATTTACGCACTCATTGGAAATTGGAAGAGAGCACGGGAATCCATGGAAGAAGGATTGGATTTGCTAGAGACAACGCCCGATAGTCCATTTCTCAAATTGAGATTGACGGGGGACAGACCATGGGATCTCATCGGTGCGGGAAATTTTGCGGAAGCAGAGCTACATATCAAAGAGGGTCTAGACTTTGTCAGCAGAGTAGGTGACGAAAATAGCTTACCGCCCCTTTTCAGAAATTTAGGATTGGTATTGGGATACCAAGGAAAGCACAGTGCAGCTGCGGAATATTTTGAACAAGCCATTGAGAAATATGAACAACGTGGGGAATATGGAGATATCGGAATAGGTATCGTTCTCGGTTTTCGAGGAGAAAATTTGGTCTGGCAAGGAAAGTTTGAAGAGGGACAAGATGATCTGAAACGATCTCTGGTTCAAAAACAGAAATCGAACGACAATATCGGAATTCCCCAAATATTGAACTGGCTTGGTGAACTCCACGAAATACGGGCGAGTAAGCGTTCTGACAACGCAAATGCTACCGCCCTGGCAGATGCCGAGTCATACTTTCGGCAATCTCTCGAATATCGTTGGATTGGTCGTCGTCATTATGAATGTTCTGCCATAATGGGACTTGTCCGCGTCAAATATGCTCAAGGTGAATTCACCGCCATTCCCCCCCTCCTCGCCGAAGCCGAACAACTCGCGCAGCAGTACGAATACAACGATCATCTTGCGTCGTTGCGCTTGACGCAGGGACATATCGCGTGGGAGGGTAGGGGCGACGTCGTGTCGCCCGAACAGGGCGAGATGACCTCGCCCCTACATTATTACCAACACGCGCTCATTTACGCGCTGCGCTTCAATCGCTTTTTGTTGGATGAGGTGTTGAGTGGGCGTCCACAAAGCACGCCGCTGCGTCCGATTATTTCTGAATGTTTGAAACGCGGAGACGAAGGACGCAAAATGTTGCTGGCATTGCGCGAGTGGTGGCAGACGGGCAAGAATGATATTGGCGCGCCGCGTCCCGATACGATTTCACCGATTCCCGAAAATATCGCGTTGGTGGAGGCGGAAAAAATTGCGCGGGAACGCGAGCCGGGGGATGGGACGAAGCAAAGGTGGGTGGTGGAACAGATTGACAGCGCGTTGGCAAAATGATGGCACTCGCGAACGAGGAGGTTCAGCTTGGACATTGAAACGATTCGTCGCTTGGTACAGGAAGGTAAATACTATTTCTACGCGCACGCATTGACCGAAGCAAAGAAAGATGGTGTGACGCCTGAAGACGCTGTGCATGTGATCTTGATCGGCAGAATTGTCGAGGTGTATCCTGAACGAAACCGCGTGCTGGTGTCTGGGATGATGACAAGCAACATTCCTTTGCATGTAGTATGCGATTACTCGAATGATGATTTGATTCTGATTCCAACCGTTTATGTTCCGAGTCGTCGTCATTGGGTCTCCTCGCAGCGGCGCAAGACCAAAGGTGAAAAATGAAAAAACAATTTAGATGCCCCGAATGTGGCGAAATGGCGCACGGTGGGGAAATTGAAATGACATACGAATTAAAGGGCGCGCGCGTCACCATTCAAAATGTGCCCGCGCACGTTTGCAAGAATGGGCATGAATTTGTGGATGGTTACACCGCTGAGAATGTGAATCGTCTAGTAGATCGCGTGCTCGAAGACGTAGGCAGCTTTGCGAAAAAGCTGCCGCGTAATAAAACCGCCATGCGCCTAATTGTTATCGCCGCATAACTGGGCAGCCAGTTGGAGTCTTGATGGGACGCGACTCGCTCTGCCCGGATACAATTCCGCCTATTCCTGAAAATAGCGCGTTGATGTAGAACGCTTGAAGAGGTAAGTTATGAAAACACTCGAAGAAATTTTGCGCGAGTTGCCTCCTGAATTGAGACAACAAGTTCAACACTATGCTGAGTTTCTCCTCGCGCAGAGAGCGAAACGCAAACAAAAATATCTCCGTATGTCGTGGCGCGGCGCGTTGAGCGACCTGCGCGATGAATATACCTCCGTCGAACTCCAGCATAAAGCGTTGGATTGGTGGGGCGACTGATGCTATAATCTTTTTCGGAGAAACAAAATGTCAACACTCGTTCTTGAAATCACACCCCAGCTGCGCGCGCGTTTGTCTGCGCGCGCAAAGCAAGAAGGAAAACCCGTTGCGGAAATGGCGCGGACGATGTTGGAAAATGTTTTGGACGCGCCGGCGAAACCCGCGCCTGTGCAACAAGAAAGCGAAGAGGTGCGCTATCAACGCGCAATGAAAGCGCTGCGTGATGCGGGTTTGATTCGTGACCAACCTGACCGAAACAGATCGCCAATATACTCTGAAGCGGAGCGCGAGGAGATATTTCAAGAAGCGGGCAAAGCAGGCGGCAAACCGCTGAGCCAAATTGTTCAGGAACAAAGGCAGGACCGACATGACATATTGGTTTATGGATACAAGCGCGCTCGCAAAAAGATACTTGCCCGAGAACGGCAGTCGCTGGGTAAAAAGTCTAATCGCCGCAAACGAAAATGAAATTCACATTTCTGAAATCACCTTCCCCGAAATCATTGCCGCCATTGCGGGAAATTCACGCGCGCCGCAAGGAATTTCCGAACGCTTGCGTGATCGGATGTGGACTCTTTTTTTGGATGACTGCAAAATTCGCTACCAAGTCCTTGGCGTCTCGCGCGAGCTGATTGATTTTTCCGTCGAACTTGCGCGCCGCCGCAAAATTCGCGGTTGCGATGCGATTCAATTGGCTTCCGCATTATTTGTGAACAAGAAACTCCACGATCAAGAATTGGCTCTAACGTTGGTTGCGGCAGATGGGGATATGCTTGTCGCTGCCAAACTCGAAGGGCTTGAGACTATGAATCCCAAAGAAATCGCCAAAGTAGAAAATGACTCTTGAACCCGTCATCGGTCTTGAAGTTCACGCCCAAGTTCTGACCCAATCGAAAATGTTTTGCGGCTGTGCGGCAGAAGCGTTTGGCGCGCCGCCGAATACAAATGTCTGTCCGATTTGTTTGGGGATGCCTGGCGCGCTGCCTGTCATCAATCAAGCGGCGGTGGAGGCGACGATTCGGACTGCGCTGGCGCTCAACTGTTCGATTCCCGAATACGCAAAATTTGATCGCAAAAATTACATGTATCCCGACTTGATGAAGGGCTATCAGATTTCGCAATACGATCTGCCGTTGTCGCGCAACGGGTATCTTGAAATTGAAAGCGATGGGGCGACGAAAAAAATTGGGATTCGGCGCGTGCATCTCGAAGAAGATACCGCGAAATTATTTCATGTCGCGGAGAATGGCGGATCGAGTTTGATTGATGTGAATCGCAGCGGCGTGCCGTTGATGGAAATTGTGAGTCAGCCCGAACTCCATTCACCTGAAGACGTGAAACAGTACGCTATCGCGCTGCGCCAAATTTTGCGTTACATTGGCGTTTGTTCGGGCGATATGGAAAAGGGCGCGCTGCGGATCGAGCCAAACATTTCGTTGCGCCCACGCGGCATAACGGAATTGTCCGAGACGCGCACGGAAATCAAAAATCTCAATTCGATCAGCGCGATGTTTCATGCGGTTGAATACGAAATTGCGCGGCAGGAAAAAATTCTGCGCGCAGGGGGACGCGTCGCGCAAGAGACGATGGGTTGGGATGAAGCGCGCGGCGTCACGGTTTCGCAGCGCAGCAAAGAGGAAGCTCACGACTATCGCTATTTTCCCGAACCCGATTTGCCGCGTTTGCATATCATGCGCGAGTGGGTGAGTGAACTTCAAACGCGTTTGCCTGAACTGCCCGATGCAAAACGGGCGCGGTATCGGAATGAGTTGGGTTTGAGCGCGTATGACGCGGGCGTGTTGAGCGCGGATAAAAGCGTTGGAGATTATTTTGATGCGGCGGTAAAGGCGGGGCAAGAAAAAAGTGTCACGCCAAAAACGATTTCCAATTGGTTGACGGGAGAAATTTTCGCGCAATTGGATGGCGATATTTCGACGCTGAAAATTTCGCCCACGCAGCTCGTCGCGTTGCTTGCGCGCATCAACGACAAGACGATCAGCAATCAGCAAGCGAAAAACGCGTTGATTGAAATGATGGCGAGTGGGCAAGACGCGGACGCGGTGATTGCGGCAAAAGGTCTCGCCCAAGTGAGTGACCGCGAGCTGATTAAAGCCGCTGCGTTGCAGGTGATTGAAAATAATCCGAAAGAAGTGCAAACATTTTTGTCTGGCAAGGAAGCGGTGTTGAATTTTCTCGTTGGGCAATTGATGAAAGCGACAAAAGGGCAAGCGAATCCCGCGCTGGCGCGGGAGGTGATGACCGAAAAATTAAGAGCATTACAGGGATCCGCGAAGAACACGAATTAGAGCTCATGTTGCGTTTGTCATTCTGAAGGGACGTGCGATGAACTCAATCGCCAGAATCTCGGTTTTCGCGCCGGAGATTCTTCACAAAAGCAGTTCAGAATGACAGCCCTCCAAAAGTCCCGTTCGTGTTATTCGTGGATCACAAAAAAATGTCCAAAGCTGAACAAAAATCCCCTTACCAAATTGCACAGGAGCAATTTGATCTCGCCGCTGACTTTATGGGGTTGGAGGATGATCTCCGCCCGATTCTGCGCGCACCCAAACGCGAACTCACGACGCATTTTCCCGTGCGGATGGACGATGGCACGGTAAAATCTTTTACGGGCTATCGCGTGCAGCACAATACAATTCGGGGTCCGGGCAAAGGCGGCATCCGCTATCACCAAGACGTTTCGTTGGATGAAGTGCGCGCATTGGCGATGTGGATGACGTGGAAATGCGCGGTGGTGAACATTCCGTTTGGCGGCGCAAAGGGGGGGGTGATTGTTGACCCCACGCATTTGTCCATGCGCGAACTGGAAAATCTGACGCGTCGTTTCGCCACCGAAATTTCGCCGCTGATCGGACACGACGGCGATATTCCCGCGCCCGATGTCAACACGAACGCGCAAATTATGGCGTGGCTGATGGATACGATTTCGATGCATCATGGGCATCTCGAAAGCGCGATTACGACGGGCAAGCCGCTCGGTCTCGGCGGTTCGTTGGGGCGCAGTGACGCGACGGGGCGCGGTGTCAGTTTTGTGGTGGCGTCCGCCGCGAAATTTTTGGGGATGGACTTGAAGGACGCACCAACGGTTGTGCAAGGTTTCGGCAACGTGGGTTCGGTGAGCGCGTTGATGCTGAATGATCTCGGCTGCAAAATTGTGGGCATCAGCGATGTGAACGGCGGCATTTACAACAAAGCGGGGATTGACCCGCGCGCGATTTTGAAACACATGAAAAAAACGCGCACGGTGGTGGATTATCCCGATTGTGAACGCGTGACGAATTTGGAATTGCTCGAACTGCCGTGTGAGGTGCTTGTGCCTGCCGCATTGGAAAAACAGATCACGGATACGAATGCCGCGCGGATTCGTCCCAAAATTTTAGCGGAAGGGGCAAACGGTCCAACGACACCCGAAGCGGATGAAATCTTGTTTGCGAACAATGTTTTCGTCATTCCCGATATTCTCGCGAACGCGGGCGGCGTCACGGTTTCATATTTTGAGTGGGTGCAAGATTTACAATCGTTCTTTTGGGACGAGGACGAAATCAACAAACGTCTCGAGCTCGTGATGGACGCGTCGTTCAACGCTGTGAACGAACGCGCACAAGCGCACAAAATTCCGCTGCGGCTCGCGGCAAACATTCTGGCGATTGAACGTGTGGCGGAAGCGACGCGGCTGCGGGGAATTTACCCCTAAATTGGAAATTGGAAGTTGGAAGTTAGATGTTGGAATCCAACCTCCAACTTCTAACATCTGACCTCCAATTTTTTTCTCAACGAGGAGAACGAACCCATGATGGTTCAAGATATGACAACCGAAATGATTACCACACCAAATCTGTGGGATGTGGCAACGACACAATTTTCACGCGCGGCGGATGCGCTGAATTTAGAAGATCGCTTGCGCGTGATTTTGGGACATGTAAAGCGCGAGCTCACGGTGAATTTTCCCGTGAAAATGTCGAACGGGCGCACGCAAGTCTTTACGGGTTTTCGCGCGCAGCACAATGTCAACATGGGTCCCGGGCGCGGCGGCATCCGTTATCACCCCGACGTGAACGCGGAACAAATTCGCGCGTTTGCGATGCTCAACACTTGGCGCGCCGCGCTCGTCAATGTGCCGTTCGGCGGATCGGCGGGTGGCGTGATTTGCGATCCGCGCGGGCAGCGCACGGGACGCGCGATGACACCGCGCGAATTGGAAAATCTCTCGCGTCGCTTTATCACCGAACTCGATCTCATCATTGGACCGCAAAGCGATATTCTCGTGCCTGAAGTGAACATTACGCCCGAAATTGTTGCGTGGTTCATGGATACTTATTCGATGCATCATGGTCAAACGGTCACGAGCATCGTTACGGGCAAACCGCTGGCGATTGGCGGCAGCGCGCTGCGCGATGAAGCGGGCGGGCTGGGAGTGAAACTCGTTGTCGAACCTGCCGCGCGCATGTGTGGGATGAATCTCGCGGATGCGACGGTCGTCATTCAAGGGTTTGGCAACACGGGCAGCAACGCGGCGACATTCTTGCATGAACTCGGCGCGAAAATTATTGGCGTGAGTGATGTGTCAGGTGGGATTGTTTCAAGCACAGGGCTCGAACCGCACGCGGTAGAACGACATCGGCTCGTGAACAAAACGCTGCTCGATTTTCCCGAAAGTGAAAATATCAGCGAGCAGGAATTGTTGGAATTGCCGTGTGATGTCTTGGTGTTGGCGGGATTGGAAAATCAAATCAACGCGTCGAACGCGCCGCGCATCCAAGCCAAAATGATCGCGGAAGCGGCGAATCTTCCAACGTCTCCCGAAGCGGATGATATTTTGCGCGATCGAAATGTGTTGCTCATTCCCGATCTGTTGGCGAACGCGGCGAGTCTGATGCTTTCGTATTTTGAGTGGGTGCAAGATTTACAATCGTTCTTTTGGACGGAACAAGAACTGCGTGAACGCTTGCGCCGCGTCGTCACGGATACTTTCGTGGATGTGGAAGCAATGGCGCAGCAGCACAAGGTAGATTTGCGAACGGCGGGCTTGATGCTTGCGATTGGGCGCGTGGCGGAAGCGACGCGGCTGCGGGGGATTTATCCGTAGGAAGGGAAAGAGGAAAATAGGGAAACAAGGAAACAAGGAAATAAGGGAACAGGGAAATTAACCTGTGTCCTTTTTTACTTGTATTCCTGTTTCCCTTTATACTTTTGACGAAAGTTATTCTCTCTGCTATTATCCCCGCCGGTCATGGAGCAGTGCCAGAGTGGACAAATGGCGCCGCCTTGAAAGCGGATGGTCGAAAGGCACGGAGGTTCGAATCCTTCCTGCTCCGCCGAAGAGAATTTTCGATTTTTGATGCTTCGATTTCACTCACCACAAGTTTTGGATTTTCGATTTGAAACTGGCAAGGGGGAAATCTAAAATCATCAATCGAAAATCGAAAATGTCTGGAGGGGTCGCATAGCCAGGTCTAGTGCGGCCGCCTGCTAAGCGGCTCTAGGGGGTTATGCCTCTAGCGCGGGTTCAAATCCCGCCCCCTCCGCTGTTGGATTTTAGATTTACGATTTCGGATTTTCGATTGTAAAATAGTGCGCGGTTGAACATCTGAAATCATCTTGTCCTCGTAGCGCAATTGGATAGCGCGTCACCCTGCGAAGGTGAAGGCTGGCAGTTCAAGCCTGCCCGAGGACGCCTAGTTGTTGGAAGGGAATGACTCCTTTTTCAAATTCAAGAAGAAGGAGTCATTGCTATTATGGCGAATGATAAATTTCACAACGAACCAAAAAGGCTCGCTTGCATTGTTAAAGGTTCAGCAGCGCGCCCTAGAACGTGGGGCAATTGTCAGTCTCCCAACAACCGATAATTGCCGCTATGACGCCATAATTGATCAAGGAGGACGCACATCTCGCGTCCAGATCAAATATGCAAATCGTACGGGTGGTGAGGGTGAAGGTGCAGTATCTGTCGAATTAACGAGCTCGCACCGTAGCGGAAAACTTTCGTCCGATTGTTATACCGCAGAGGAAATTGATGCGCTTGTCCTCTACGTCCCACGCATTGATAAGATATTGTGGTTTGGTCCAGAAATTTTTGCTGGTCGTCATGTTCTCTATATTCGACTTGAGCCTAGCAAGAACGGACAAAAGAAAGGATGCTTATTCGCCCAAGATTATATTTGGTGAAGGGAGGAAATGATGGACGACACGATCACGTTATATTCCAATCAAGATTTAACCACCCTCGTTCGCACCTTCGAGGTCGAAGCATTGTCCGAGCCGAGCGATGAATTGACGGGGCGGTATCAATACATTGTCGCGCGGCAACACTTTCGCGACGCGTACAAACATTGGAAGCGCGACGACTCACCATTGCTGAAAATTCACGATCAATTGTCAAACACGGACATTTATCTCGGCAAACCTTCGGCGGAACGCGTGCATGAAGCGATTCAGAAAAAACAAGCAAGCGCGCAATTGTTTTGATTGTGCGGGCGGGGTTATCCCGCCCTTTTCGTTTCCACCGCAATGGGGGCGGGATAACCCCGCCCCTACATTTTTTTCGCAATCAACCATCGCGATTCATACGCGTTTTCGATGGGTTTGGAAATGTCGCCGTATTGTTGGACCGCCCACTCGCGCAAACGCGGCATCAATTGATCCATCACCGCGCGCGGAAGCATCCACGTTTCCGAAAAAATCTGCCGATCCAGTTCCTCTAAAATTTCTGCGGGTGCTTCGGGTTCGCGCCATGCGCTGCACACCACGACGCGCGGCGCATCATCCAGTTTCTTGATTTCCTCCAAAATTTCCTCGTCCGATTCCGCGCCCGGGCGTCTCGTGTTGATGCCGTATTCTTGCGCCAACACGCGCATCTGTTTTCGCAAAAGAAAATTGGGCGAATCCTGTGGGCGCGTGTGAAAACTGACGACGAAATGCCCATTCGGTTTTATCACACGCCACGCTTCAACAATGCCGTTTTGCCATTGATTGACCAGATGATACACATGCACCGCATACCCAAGATCGAAGGTATTGTCCGGATAGGGAAGTTGCACTGCGTTCGCTTGAGTTAAATCAATCGTCGCGTTCGCCTCGGCAAGTTTGCGGCGCAACACGCCCATCATTTCTGTCGACAAATCAATCCCAAACAAGCGGCGCGTATGCTCCGCCACCGATATCGCGATGCGTCCTGTGCCAATGCCAATTTCAAGCACACGCGAATTTGCGTGGATGCGCGTTTCGCCCACCAACGTTTCAATTAGCGCGCGATGCCGATCTTCTGGCAGCGCGCGCGTTTGATCGTAATATTCTACCGCGCGGTCAAAGACGATGCTCATGGTGTCAGATGGCAGAATACAGATGACAGATCACAGACACATTATTCTGTGTTCTGGATTCTTTTCATAGAAACACAACAACGTACTCCCATATTTCCGTTCATCCTCCAACACGAACGATTTTAATTCCAATTCCTCGTACTCGACAGGATGAATCTGCACAACCAAAATTCCTTCCTCCGACAACCACTGCGGACGCGCATCGAGCAGTTTCATTGTCTCTTTCCACATTTCTTTGTACTGCGGCGGCGCGACGTAAATGAAATCGAAGGGCAGCGCGGGCGGTTTCTTCAAGTAACGATACACATTTTCTTGCACCACTTTCGCGCGCGTTTCTAGTTTGGTCAATAACAAATTCGCGCGAATTGTTTTTAACGCGCCGTCGTTAAATTCCACAAACGTCGCGTGTTTCGCGCCGCGCGACAAACATTCAATCCCCACGCTCCCCGCGCCCGCGAACAAGTCCAACACTTGCGCGTCAATGACATGCGTGCCGAGAATGTTGAATAAATTTTCTTTGACGCGATCCGTGATGGGGCGCGTTTCTTCGGGGGGTGATTTGAGTTGGCGACCGCGCGCGGTGCCAGAGATGACGCGCATGGGGAAAGAGGTTTGAAAAATTTGAAATTCTCCGAATTTCAAATTTTTCAAACAGCCATTACTTTAATCCGTTCAACTGTTCTTCAAGTTTGGTGATTCGTTCGCGTGTTGCACTCAACCGTTCGCGTTCTTTATTGACCACCGCTTCGGGCGCTTTCGTCGCAAAATCGCTGTTGAGTTTGGATTCGGTACGCGATGCGTCCGCGCGCGCTTTTTCCAGCTCGGCAGAAATACGTTTCTTTTCTTTTTCCAAATCCATCATGCCCGCAAGCGGCAAGTAAATTTGGATGCCCGCATCGAGAATGGCAGAATACGCGTTTTCGGGTTTCATGTCCACTTGCGCGGCGATTTGCAATTGCGCGGGGTCAAGACGCGCGAGGGAGGACAACACCGCGCGCTGCGATTCAAACGACGCGGTGTGTTCGCCCGCCGCGATGATCGCCGCGATGCGTTTCGCTGGTTCTACCGTAAATTCTGAACGCGCGTTGCGAATCGCGCGCACCGTGTCCATGATGCGCGCGAACGCCGCTTCCGATTCCGCGTCGGTGTGCTTGCCACCTTCGGGCCATTTCGCCACGATCAATGCTTCGTTGCGACCCGTCGCATGCGGAAGATGCTGCCAAATTTCTTCGGTCACGAATGGCATCATCGGATGCAGCAAACGGAGCGCGTGTTCCAAGACATGCACCAACACCGCGCGCGTATTGTGTTTTGCATTTTCATCGTCGCCGTTCAACGTCACTTTCGATGCTTCGATATACCAATCGCAGTATTCGTCCCACAAGAAATGATACAGGTCTTGCGCCGCTTCGTTGAAACGATAATCGCGGAACAAATCATTTACGCGATTCAACAAACCATGCTCGCGCGAAAGAATCCAGCGATCCGCGAGTGACAATTCGCTCGCATCGGGCTTGTGCCACGTCGCGTATTGTTCGGGATATTCGCCCAAGTTGCTGCCATCTTGCAGATGGCTCATCACAAAGCGCGCGGCGTTCCAAATTTTGTTGCCAAAATTGCGCGCCTCTGCGATTTTTTCCATGTTGATCCGCACATCGTTCCCCGGTGACGCGCTCGTCACAATGAAAAAGCGGAACGCGTCGGCGGAATAATCCGCAATCACATCGAGCGGATTGTCGCCCGGGCGAAAATCGCTTTTGGACATTTTTGTTCCGTCGGTGTGCCGCATGATGCCGTGCAAGTACACAGTGTCAAAGGGAATCTCGCCCATCAGATTGATGCCCAGCATGATCATGCGCGCCACCCAGAAAAACAAAATGTCGTACCCCGTTTCAAGCACCGATGTCGGATAAAAGTATTTCAAATCTTCCGTGTCATCGGGCCAGCCAAGCGTGGAAAAGGGCCACAGTCCTGACGAAAACCACGTATCCAACACATCGGCGTCCTGCTCCAATTTCACATCCGCGCCAAATTTTTCGCGCGCCTGCTGCTGCGCCTCTGCCGCGTCGCGCGCGCAAAACATCGAGCCATCGGGCGCGTACCACACGGGGATGCGATGCCCCCACCACAATTGGCGCGAGATGCACCAATCGCGAATGTTCTCCATCCATTGAAAATATGTTTTTTCAAAACGCTGCGGCACGATTTTGATTTTTCCAGAACGCACCGCTTCGATGGATGGTTCTGCGAGCGGTTTCGTTTTCACAAACCACTGCGTCGAAATCAACGGCTCGATAACCGCGTGGCAGCGTTGGCATGTTCCCACACTCAAAGTGTGATCCACCACTTGATCCAAAAGTCCATCGCGTTCCAAATCCGCCACAAGTTTTTTGCGCGCGACGTAGCGATCCAATCCCGCGTATTGTCCGCCGTTCTCATTGATCGTCGCGTTCGTGTTCATTACGTTAATGAACGCGAGATTGTGTCGCATCCCAATTTCGTAATCCGTCGGATCATGCGCGGGCGTCACCTTGACCGCGCCCGTGCCAAATTCGCGCGCCACATTTTCATCCGCAATGATCGGAATGGGGCGACTCAGTTCGGGCAACATCGCCGTCTTGCCAATGAGATGGCGATAACGTTCATCGTCAGGATGCACGGCTACAGCTGTGTCGCCAAGCATCGTTTCGGGGCGCGTGGTCGCCACTGTAATAAACTCGCCGATAGAGCCATCGGCGGCTACAATCGGATATTTCACATACCACAATTTACCCTGCACCTCTTCATGTTCCACTTCCAAATCACTGATCGCCGATTCATCTTGCGGACACCAATTCACGAGACGCGGACCGCGATAGATGAGCCCTTTTTCGTACATTCGCACGAACGCTTCACGCACCGCGCGCGAAAGTTTTTCGTCCATCGTAAAACGTTCGCGCGTCCAATCCACCGACGCGCCCATACGCCGAATTTGGCGCGTGATAATGCCGCCGTATTCGTCTTTCCATTCCCACACGTGCTTGATAAATTCTTCGCGTCCAAGTTCGCGCCGCGCGACGCCTTGTTTCAACAATGCTTTTTCGACAACATTCTGCGTCGCAATCCCCGCGTGATCGGTGCCGGGCAGCCACAGCGCAGGTTCGCCCAGCATGCGATGCCAACGAATGAGTAAATCTTCAAACGTCACAAACATCGCATGCCCATGATGCAGCTCGCCTGTGACGTTCGGCGGAGGAATGACGATGGTGAATGGCTTTTTGTTGGGATCAATTTTCGGCGTGAAATAGCCGCGCGCCTCCCACCAATCGTAGAGACGTTGCTCGGTTTCACGGGGATCGTATGCTTTGGGCATTTCGTGAGTCATTTTTTTGGCTCTCCTGACAAATGTTCATTGTACCAATCTTGGACTATCTCTATGCGTTTGCTCGCTCCAAAAGCAGCTAACAGTGCTGGAATCAGAACGAGAAAGACAAAAAGCAACAACAAAATCAAAAATGTCTCCTGCCGTTGAGACATCAAAATTCCAAATGCTGTCCCAAACACCACAAGCGCGATACAAAAAACTATAATTGAACAAATGACTCGGAGCGTTTTCTCATCCATATAGAATTCACGCGTAAAGGTGCGCCGAAAAATAGTCAGCCCCAAAATAATTCCTGAAATCAAACCAATCACTGCGCCCGCAAAAAATCCAATAACGATTCCGACTCCTCCCCCAACTAGAAACGCCGACAAAAATCCCAGCCCTAAGAGCAGCAAATCCGAAAATGAGGGTGCTACAGAAATAGGTCGAAGGATTGTTTGATAAATGAGCGCTGCAATGAGAATTAGACTTGGCACAAGCACTCCATAAATCGCGCCAAGAAACATTCCCGATAAGAAGCCTGCGATTGTAGTTCGTTGCATTAGACCCAAAAAGAGAATAAAGTAACGCATAATGATGAAATAAAAAACCCCTCCCACCTCAAGGGCGAAAGGGATTCGCGGTACCACCTTGTTTTGGAAGTTAGAGGTTGGAGGTCGGAAGTTGGAATCGAATTTCCAACCTCGAACATCAACATCTAATTTCTATCTTCCATCTCTGCGCGTTATCGGGCGTTCCCGCAATTCACTACGCGATGAAAATTACATCGTTCGCGAATTGAACTCGGCGGTGACGTTCGGCATTTTGATTGTGGGAATGGTTTGCAGTCAAGACCATTCTTTGCTGTCACAACGAAATGCGTACTCTTCCGCGTCAACGTTTTTGTATGTGGTTGTGCTGCAATTATAAGCAAAGCGCGCGATAGGTCAAACAGATTGACAAAACGAGTAAGCAAAGTAGAATGGGCGACGTAATGGGGCTGTGGCGAAATTGGCAGCCGCGACGGACTTGTAACTGAGCACCAGAGGGGAAATCTTCTGCGTGAATTCTGTCAAAGTCGGTGAACCCTCCGCAAAAGCGCGGTGGCAATACCGAGCCAAGCGCCGATAATCGCTGTGGCGATTTGAACTTTTTTCAGACAGCAATTTCGAATTGCTGAAACGGCGAAGGTGTAGAGACTTGACGGCAGAGACCTAACGCGGCAACGCTACGGTCAAGGTAAAGTCCAGACCACAAATGGTAGGACGATCTGTCAAATCGTCTTACCGCGCGGCGCAAGCCGTAGTGGTACGAAAATCCGTTGGAGCAGCCCTCCGTGAGGGTTCGAGTCCCCCCAGCCCCATTTCTCACACTCACGGCGCGGTGTTGGTGATTGTTCCCCCAGCGTATTACCAGCAGCGCGTCACATTACGCGCCAATGAAAAAGCAAGCCGCCCTAAACGGCAAACCCCGACCCGCAAAAAAAAGCACCCGCCATCACGCCACGCCACAAGCAAACGTGGCGCGCGCGCGCGTGAACACACAGGAGCAAATACCCATGAGTGAGATTCTGAAAGACTATGTGACGACCCGCGTAGCCGCCGACCTGTTAGGGATTCGCATTGAATCAGTTATTCAACTATGCAAGCAAAAGCGATTGGATAGCGATAAGGTTGGTAATTCGTGGCTCGTGCGTAGGACATCTATTGAGGAATACTACCGCACCAAAGCCCGAAGCGGACACCCCGCGACAGGCACGCCGAAATTAGCAGCACCGAAATAAGAAACCGCAAGCGCAGCAAACGCCTTGCGGTTTTTTGTTACCCTTAAAACCTTAACGATTAAGGTATTGACAATACCACAACTATTAAGGTATAATCCTCTTATCAAACTAAAACGCCGCTAGTTAGTGTGTCACCACTTTCTAGCGGCTCATTCCCCAAGCGTGAGCAAGCACGCGGAGAACTGCGCCAATTCTAGCACAGTCCCCGACGCAAGCAACATCACGCACGGGATATTGCCAGAGGAGGCGCAGTTATGTTTCAGCCCCACGTTTCACAGGCGCACGCAACGCGACGCCTTGCCCCGTATTCGACAGGACACAATCCGCGCAAATGCCGCGTGTGTGGTCAATCCTTCATCGGACTCGGCACATTGTGTCCGATTCATCGCGCGGCACACGCTCGAACCCGCGCGTTTGAACTTCAAGCCCAGCGCGCGCAATCGAATCAGATCATCAATGCGCGCGCGATGCAAGCCAAAGCCGCACAACCCAAACGTACCGAGTGGCAAGAAGAACTCGACGCCTAACAAATGGAGAGGGCGATTATCACACTCGCGATAATCGTCCTTTCGCCTTTCCCATGTCTTGCTACCTACTCCACTTTTCACGCCGCAATCCCAACGCGCGGCGCGTGCAAATCGTGAGTCACTACTTGGGTTATGCCAAACGTGACCCCTACGAACGGATTGCCCAACATCAAGACGGACACGGCGCGCGCTTAACCCAAGTCGCGGTCCAAAACGGCATCCAACTTATCCCCGCGCAAATCTGGATGAATGGCACGCGCGGCGATGAACGGAAATTAAAGAACCGCAAGAACGCGCGCAAACTTTGCCCGTTGTGCAAAGCCAAAGCCAATGAGGAAACGAATCCATGAAAAATCACACTCCCGACCTCTGCCACTGCCAAACCAACCCGCTTGCCTGTGCGTGCAAATGCCGCAGCTGTGCGATGAAACACTCGCACGCTGACCGCCGCGCCGTCAAAAAAATTGTGCGATGCCATCAACTTTTGCATCCCGAAGAAACGTTGCGGGAACGGCGCGAACAAACCGAACGCCTCCAACGCTTATCGGAATCGCACGTCGCCTATCCGATCACTATCACCCCTACGCCCCCGCCCGATGGCGAAGAACAGAACAAATACTATTGCCAACTGTGGGGACGCGTCATCGGCGCACCCGCCTACGCGCGGTGGGACATACTTTGCACAAAGAATTAAAGCACAGGGGCGCGCGAGGGGATGAACTTTGCAACGCGTGCCCGTCTCGTCTCAACCCGTCCTAGAGCAAAAAACGCCCGTGAGTGTAATTCTACCTACCCACGTTTTCGACCCCCTCTTGGACGCGCTCAAGTCATTCTAAGCGGATTTAAGCGCGCTTATTTCCGCTTATACCTTTTCCCGATGCAAACTCGAAACTCACCCCAAAAGCTCGTGGACGGCGCACGCGTGCGCGCCTTTCGCGAGCAGCAAGAAATGACCCCGCGCGAATTTGGTATCGCATTGGGCTATCACCCCAATTACATCCGCGCGGTGGAATGTGGCGCGCTCGCCGTGAGTGGAATTTTTCAAACAAAATTCTTGCGGCTCGAGCGTGAAACGTATTCCGCCGCGGCACACGCGAAACAAATTCGCTCCAAGTATCCCCTGCCCCGTGATGTGCTGATTCTCGCTAGACCGCGCAGGTGTGAGGGATGCAAGCGGCATGTCATTCTGCCCTACGCGAATCAAAAGTATTGCGATGCTGCGTGTCGCGCGCGCGCAAATTCTAAACGAAAGGAGGTTAGCAAATGAAATGTGTTTCTTGCGCGCGCGATACCAATATCGGTGAAGCGTATGCTCTGCCCTTTCTCGTGCGCGCCCGTGAGGCGATTCAAAATCTCTACGCGTGTTCGCGCGAGTGTCGCGACGAATGGCACGCCGCGCGCCGCCAAGTTTTACAGTTTCAATCCAACCTCGACGCCCCGCGCGTGGCGTTCGACATACGAACGCATCAACTCTCATTGGAGGAAAAATAGGAATGGACAATCAAGCCGAAGTCAAACCAAATTTCGCTTACTACATCTTCGCGTGCGCCATCGTGCTTGCCCTCGCCGCCGTATCCCTCATTCCCGCAGCGATGGCATACAACACGCGCATTTTGGCAGGCACGAACCTACCCGCATGGCTCATTGAAGCGGTGTCTATCGTGATTCTGTTTGCGCCCACCGCCGCGATTCTCGCCACAGGTTTTACGCGCGTGTTCGCTGTGACCGATGCCATTCACGCGCAAGCCCTCACCTATGCCGCCGTGCTAGAGGGTATCGCGTGTGGGTGTGAAATCTGCGCGTCGCTCATTGCGCCCGACGATTGGTTAGGACGCGTGGGACGCATGATTTTTCTCGCGGGCGCAACGGGCAGCGTATTCGCCGCGCTCGTTCTCACGCTCTCGCGCAACGGATTCTACAAATTGACCATTGCCAAGAACGAAGCCCGTTTGTTGTGGCATCAAGAATTTTCAACGCTCTTGAAACAAGAGATGCGAACCGATGATGCGCGCGCCGAGATGCGCCGCGCCATCATCCTCAACATTCAAGACGCCACCGAAAAGCAAGCGGGGCGGCAACTGTATCGGCATGGCACTTTTACGCCGTCCGAAGGGTTGCCCGCGCGCGTGTTGCATGTGGAGACGGAGGATTTTTTAGCCGAGACGCCGAACGCCGAAATGGTCAAGGCGAACGGACATTCAAAGCGGAAATAATCCGCTTGTCGCGCCGCGCGCGCCACCGCCCGATTGGGGTACGCCAATGTTCCGAGTGTGGACAAGCGTTCCAACCGTTGAACCGCAAAGGGCAAGTGTGCGGCAAGCGCTGTGCCAAACGCCGCGAGCGCAGATTGTCGTGTTTGGCTAAGCGAATGGCGACAGAAAAAAGGGTGTCACCTGTTGCGCCGAAGCGTGACAAGTGACACCCCCGAGAGTGTGACGCCGAACCGTTTGAGACCGTAAGGCGTGACACCTTTCCCGATTATACAACTGAATACCTACCCGCGAACGTGAACCGATGCCCAAAGCACACGACACTTTGTAACGTGGGGCGATGACCTACATCGCAACAAACCCACGCGCGGGACTGTGAAGAATTAACAACCGAATACCCGTGCGCCGTTGGCAGTGCAAAACTGACCGCAACACTCGAAAGGGTGGGATGGTGGGGAGTGTTGGCAGTTTGTCCTTGCGGAAGGACAAATTGAGAATCAAGGACGAATGAGACGACGACACGGAAAAGTAGATTGACAACCTAATAACAAGGGGGTTATAATGTCAACAATGGCAAGCGCACCGTCCGAACCCGCCAATTTTGCAGAGCAAAAATCATGGCGCACCGAGTTTTACACCGATGCTCAAGGGCGTCGTCCCGTCCGCGAATGGCTCGACAAACTCACTGCCAAGACGCAAACGCGCATTACGCGCAGTGTGGAACTGTTGGAAACTTACGGCACACAATTGAGGATGCCGCATGCGCGCCATCTACGCGGCAAGTTATGGGAACTGCGAATCGCCGTAGGGCGTGAAGATTATCGTATCCTCTACGTTGCCGTAAGCGGACACACCTTTTTGCTACTACATGCCATCTCCAAAAAGACCGCCAAGACACCCGCACACGATTTAGAAACTGCCGAACGTCGTTTGAAAGAATACGACGCGCGCCAAAAGGGGAAAGCAACATGAGTAACCAAACGATACGCTCCGACAATTCATTTCAAGCGTGGCACACCGAACGGATGCAAGACCCCGAATATCGCCGTGAGTATGACGCGCTCGAACCCGAATTTGAACTCGTCCGCCAACTGATTGACCTCCGCCTCAAACGCAAGTGGACGCAAAGCGAACTCGCGCGGCGCGTAGGTGTCCAGCAGCCGAGCATCGCAAGGTTAGAAGGACGCGGCAAGACCAAAGACCTCGTATTCTTGGGGCGAGTGGCAAAGGCGTTAGACGCGCGGTTAGAGATCAAACTTGTGCCACTGAACACGCGCAAACTCTCTGCGCGTGGACGCAACGGCAAAGGAAAATTGAAGGTGTGAACCATGAATCCCCAAGTGCAATACATCCTCGATCGTGAAGGCAACCCCGCGTATGTTGTTCTCGACGCCGCCGAATACGAACGGATGCGCGCGGCATTGGAAGAACGCGCAGACCTACGCGCGTATGATGAAGCGAAAGCATCAGGCGAGATACCCATCGCCTTTCAGCAAGCCGTTGCCGAGTTTGAGCAAGCCGTTATCGAATTTGCAAAGGGGCAATAAGACACAAACTGTATAAAGTTTTTTCCCTCCCCAAGCGATTTGCAATTCCTTTTCGATTGTGATATAAAAATTGTGAACATCGTTCACCGCGCCTTGCGCGGAAACTAAATAGATGGGGCAATCTCTCGCAAACCGCGACAGATTACCCTACCGTGATTGGATACCCCAAAGCGGTTGCTCACTCCAAAAGAGAGAGAGCAGCCGCTTTTTTGTTTCACACAGGAGGATACCAGATGCTTTATCCCGAATTATTTGGCACACGCCTTTCGCCCGAACTCGCCGCGCAAGTGCGCGCGTATGCCCGAGAGTTTGAGGTGGGCGAAAGCGCAGTTTTGCGTTTTGCCGTCAAGGAATTTTTCCGCAAGCCGCATTTGTCGCGTGAACGTCTGCGCGCGCCGCAACGGACGCGCGCGTCCGTTGTATAGGAGACGAACGATGACCAAAAAAAATGCCGCGTCGGTGAACGCGGCACATCAACGGTTTGAAACGAAAGACGCGGGCAGCGGTCTGTGCGTTTCTGTTGCCAATGGTAGCACCGTGATTTATTTTCGTCAACTCGCGGCGCAAGCCATACGCCGCGCGCGTCTCACGCGTGACCCACAACGCGCGCGCAAGTTTCACCGTCTCGCCGCATTTTTAATTCGTGAGGTGTTGCAATGACCGAAATCTTTTTCAACGGGCGGGCGATTGGCGAAGTGCGCGGGGCAACGTTCTATAAAAATCTGTGCGCGTCGAAACATTTTCTACGCACGCCGCCCGCTATCGCGTTTGATGTTACGACACTCGACGATGCCGAACGCGCGGGCGCGCGGTTTGTGCAGGTCAATGACGCGGACACGGGGAATTTCTATCGCGCCCCAATGCAACTGATTCGGCACAAAGGGTTTGGCGTCAATCGCGGCTGCGGCGCACAAATCGCCCTCGCGTTGAAAGAGTGGAGCGTCAACGGCGCGGTCAAGGCGCAACAACTCAATCTATTTGGCGGTGTCCCATGAACATTTTCGCGTTAGAGTATGCCGAGAAGTTCAATTGGTTTGTGTTCCCTCTGATTGAACGCGACAAACGCCCGATGTATGCAGGCGGTTACAAGATTGCTACCACCGACCCCGCGCAAATCAATCAATGGTGGAACGCACACCCCGAAGCAAACCTCGGTCTGGATTGTGGGCGCAGCGGAATCATCGTTTTTGACCTCGACGGGCAAGAGGGCATCGAGAATTGGAACGCACTACAAACACAACTCGCCGCCGCGATTCCCGATCATCAAACCGCCGCCGCGCGCACAGGCAGCGGAAACGGGTATCATTATTATTATCGCCTTCCCGCAGGTGTGGACATTCGCAACAGCGCGGGCAAACTCGCCAAAGGAATTGACGTGCGCGCGTGTGGCGGTTATGTCGTTCTCCCGCCGAGCATCACCGAAAATCCGTATGAATGGCAACGCGACCCCCGTCAAGGCATCGCGGCATTGCCCGACGCGTTGCTGAAATTGTTGACCGAATCCGAAACGAAACTGACGCCGACGAACGGCAACGATGCACACGGATTCAACTTTTTGAACAAAGGCAAGCGCGCGAACCTTTCGTATGACCCCTATGTACAGGGCGCAATCATGGGTGAGCTTGCCAAACTCCGCGCCGCGACAAATGGAACGCGTAACGACACCTTGAATCAAGCCGCGTTCGCGTTGGGGCAGTTGGGTTTGTCGCAAGATGAAATCGAATTGCTGCTCTTGCCCGTTGCCTTGCAAATTGGGCTAGGCGAAAACGAAACCCGCAAGACCATCGCCAGCGGACACAGTGCAGGCGCAAAGAATCCGCGCGTCATTCCATCGTTCAATTCCTACTCCACAAATTCAAATGGCAATGGACATAGCGCGCCATCCACAAACTATGCACCCCCATCGCCGCAGCAGTGGCTACCCGTTGACGATATTCTACGCGCGTTCGAGCGGGGCGAGGCGGGCGACGCGGAATTACTCGCCCAACTTTACGCCGACGAAATCGCGTTCGACCATTCCGAAGGGCGATGGTATTTATTCAATGTTCATTCGTGGAAACGTGATCGCACAGGACAAATTACGCATCTCGTCACCCATCAACTCGCCGCGCAATATCTTCACGCCGCCGCCGAACTCAAGGCGCACGGTAACGCGTCCGACGCCGAACGAATCCGAGAATTGCACAAACGCGCAAGCGTGTTGCGTTTCAAAGGACGCATTGATCGTGTGCTAGACCTTGCCGCCAAAAATACGTCCCTCGCGCTTACGGGCGACGAATGGCATCAAGATTCGATGCTGCTTGCCGTGTCAAATGGTGTGTTGAATCTGCGCGCCCAAGAGTTTGAATTTCGCAATGGCGCGCCGCGCGATTATCTGCGCGATGTCATTCCTACCGAGTGGCAGGGCATTGACACGCCCGCGCCGCGTTGGGAGAAATTCCTTGACGAAATCTTTGCGGGAGATACCGAACTCGTCGCGTTTGTGCAACGCTTACTCGGTTACGGTTTGACGGGACAGTCAACCGACCACATTCTACCGATTTTATGGGGCGAAGGGCGCAACGGAAAAAATAAATTTATCGAAGCCATCGCACATGTACTTGGCAGTGCGTTTTGTGCGCCCATTGCCTCTGACGTTCTTTTGGAACAAGGACGCCGCAGCGCGGAAAGCGCGACCCCCAACCTGTATGCACTGCGCGGCAAACGCCTTGTTTATTTGGACGAATCCCAAGAAGGCTCGCGTTTCAACGCCCCCCAAATCAAAAAATTGACGGGCAGCGAAACGATTACCGCGCGTCCGTTGCATGGCGCGCCCGTCACTTTTCAGCGTCAATACTTGCTTATGTTGATAACGAACTACAAACCCCATGTCAACGCCGACGATTACGCCATGCGTCAACGCCTTTTGCTGATTCCATTCACACAGAAATTTATAGATGCCCCACGCTCTACGAACGAACACCAACGCGACGCGAACCTTTCCGATAAATTGCGCGCCGAAGCGGGCGGCATCCTCGCATGGCTCGTGCGCGGTTGCCTCGAATTTCAACACGACGGTTTGAAACCGCCCTCGTCTGTATGTGCGGCGACGGACGAATACTTTGCCGAAGAGGATATTGTCGCGCAGTTCATCACCGAGCGATGTTTGGTCAAACCACCTGCTGAAGCACGCGCGAGTGAACTGTACGCGGCATATCGGCAATGGGCAGATGACAACGGGCTTGCGCCTATGACTGGCACGGCATTTGGAAAACGCATGGGCAAGCGATTCAAGAAAGGCACGGGCGGCGGCGGGTATGTTGTCTATGCGGGGATTGGGTTGCTTGCCCACCCGTGATAGTTGTGAGGGTTTATTTCAAAAAAATAGTTATTTGTGATAGTTGTGAGGGTTTGTACAGGTTTTTTCTACCTTCATTCTCTCGCGTATATAGAAAAACCCTGCACAACTATCACAACTATCACAAATAGTTATATTTTGAAGAAAAACCCTCACACCCTAAAAATGGATAGATTTATGTCAAATCGCACACCACCTATCGGCATCACACCCGAACGCGTGACAACAATCCCCGTTGAATCAAAGGAACTGCCAAGCGGCACGTTCAAATTCGAGAAAGCCAAAGCCAGACGCCCGCGACGTTGGGCGGCAACATGGCGCGACTAGCAAACAGGCAAACGGTTAGCATAACCTCTTGACGCGGGCAGCGGCATCCCACCATTTCAAGGAGGTTAGCCAACGCCCCGCACTCATCGCAGCACCATCACCGCCGCGCTCGATGCGTTCCACGAACCCGAACTCGCGTTAGCGGGCGCGGTGATCGCACAGACGTTGACCGATATGCACGACGAACGTTGCACGGCAAGCGAACGACAGGAAGCCCGAACGTTCCTGTATAGCGCATGGTTTGAACAGTTGTGCGAAGGTTTGGGGATGAACTATTACCGCGTGCGAAGAATGGCAAGCACGCGCACCATTAAGTAAGTTTCGTTTTTCGCCCCGTTTTTCCTTCGAAAAACGAGATGGCGCACAAGTTCCCCGCGTGAAATGACTAACGATAATGTCTCTTATAGAAAGTAAAAAGGAGAGGCACACAGGAACGCAATCGCAATCCTGCCGAACGTGGACACCGCGCGGCAACGCGAACGCGCCATCATTCAGATTGTCATGGATGGTGTGAACAGCGCAAACTCGAAACGCGCGTATGGTCATGCGCTCGAATCCTTTTTCGATTGGCACACTTTGAACGGACGCCCGACCCTGAACAAAGCCACTGTGCAGAATTACAAAGCGATGTTGCAAGCGCGCGGTCTGTCCGCCGCGAGCATCAATCAGCAGCTCTCCGCGATTCGCAAACTCGCGTCCGAAGCCGCCGACAATGGTTTGCTCGACTCGACGCTCGCTAACGGCATTGCAAAAATCAAGGGCGAGAAACAAGCAGGCGTGCGCGCGGGCAATTGGCTTACCAAAGAACAAGCGCAAAATCTTTTGAACGCGCCGAACGGGGCAACGTTGAAAGGTGTGCGTGACCGCGCGATTCTCGCCGTGATGATGGGCGCGGGCTTGCGTCGTTCGGAAGTGGCAGCTCTTGCGTTTGAACATCTCGCGCAACGGGAAGCGCGGTGGATGATTGTTGACCTCATCGGCAAAGGCAATCGCGTTCGCAGCGTGCCGATTCCCGCGTGGACAAAGCAAGCGATTGACGAATGGTCACGCGCCGCGCAGCTTTCCAGCGCGCGCGTTTTTCGTTCCATTCACAAGGGCAACTACATCACGGGCGAAACGATGACCGCGCAAGCCATCCGCGACGTGGTGAAAGAATACGGCGACGCGTTGGGCTTGCACATTGCCGCGCATGATTTACGGCGCACGTTTGCCAAACTCGCGCACAAGGGCGGCAGCGGGCTTGACCAAATCCAATTGTCACTCGGTCACGCCAGCATCAAGACGACGGAACGCTATCTCGGTGTGCAGCAGAATTTACATGACGCGCCGTGCGATCATCTTGGCTTGCAGTTGGATTGATTTTTGAATTGTTCCACGCGGAGGAATGATGAAACAGAAACGGCAACGCACGGAAAATACGCCCACGAGCGTAGATGTTTTTTATCTGTTGGGTATCCTTGCGCGCGTGACGCGGCGCATCGTGGACGATGAGAACTCGAAAAGCAAACAGGAGCGCAAAGCATGATGCCCTCGTTACGCGCGGCGCTCTATGTGCGTGTCTCTACCGAAGAACAAGCGGACGAGGGATACAGCATGGATGCTCAAATGCGCGTCCTCCGCGAATTTTGCGCGCGCAAGGGGTGGCGGGTATCAGGCGCATACGTGGACGCGGGCTACAGTGGCAAAACGTTGAACCGTCCCAAGATGCAAGCCCTCTTGCGCGACGCGGAGGCGCATTGCTTTGATGTGATTGCCGTTCACAAGCTTGACCGTTTCTCCCGTTCGCTCCAAGACACGATCAACAAACTAAAAGACCTCAAAGCAATCGGTATCGGTTTTGCATCCGCGACGCAGCCGCTTGACCTCCCACGCCCGAAGGCAAGTTGATGCTGCTGCTGCTTGCGGTTTTCGCGGAAATCTATATTGACAATTTGAGCATGGAAACGAAAAAGGGAATGGAACCGCGCGCGCGTAAAGGATTTTGGAATGGGCATATCCCCTTTGGTTACACCAAGTGCGACGATGAACGCGGGCTAGAATTTCATCCCACCCACATTGAAGGGTATCGGCTTGCAATCCGCTTGTGCGCTGACGGGAAACGTATTAGCGAAATCATGGACGCCTTGAACGCGCAAGGGTATCGCTCTGTGAGTTTTCGCGGCACGCGTCCCTTCAGCAAGGATATGCTATTCCCCATGCTCAAGAACCGTTTTTACTTGGGGCAAGTGCAATACAAAAGTGAATGGATGGAGGGCAATCACCCCGCCGCGATTGACGTTGAAACGTGGGAACGCGCGCAAGCGCAGATGGAACGGCGCGCGACGCAAAAGGACGACCATCACCCGCGCGCCGCGCGTCCCTACATTTTGCGCGGTCTCGTGTTTTGCGCCGAGTGTGGCAATCGGTTGCGCGGTGGGGCGAGTGGCGACAAGATTCGTTACTATCGCTGTCCCGCCAGCGATAAGGGCGCAGCGTGTCATCAAGTCAAACGGATTCGCGCCGATAGATTGGAGAGGCAGCTAGGCGAGATTGTGGCGCGCTTGAATTTGCCCGATGCTTGGCGCGCCCGCGCGTTAGACCTGTTGGGCGAAAGTGATGCCGACAATGTGCAACGCGAGAAACAGCGCGCGCAGCTTGCGGGACAATTGGAACGCTTGCGCGTGGTGTTTCAGTTGGGCGACATTACCGAACAATCCTATCGCGCCGAACGTGACCGCTTGCGCCGAGAGATACAAGAATTGCGCCCGATTCAAACGTTCGACCTTGAAAGCGCGGCAACGTTTCTACAGAATTTTGGCGACCTGTGGAACAAAGCAACGTTGAAAGAACAGGAGGACATCGCCCATGCGTTGATCGAGCGTCTTTATGCAATTGATGGTAAAATCGTCGCCGTTGAACCGAAAGCGGATTTTTACCCGCTTGTCGCCATCGCCGCCCAAGCTGTAGGAATTTCGGTAAGAGAGAATGGAACAACACCCCCCAGCCCCACTCACACAAAAAAGTCGGTCAATCCGTGACCGACTTTTTTTTACGTAACTCACGTTATGCAGAGGAAAACCCGATAGACAGGATTCACAAAAATAACAGATTAAGAATCCAAATCCTCAATGAGTCTGGCGCGAAATATTCCGTCATTCGTTTTTTCGTGGCGATGTAGGCGATGGAATACATCGCACATCGCGCTATTCGTTGACCCCGACATAAAAAGAGAAATCAAATGACTGAAGAATTAAACCTACCCCCCGAAACGCCAAACGAAACTATCAACGCAGCAGAACAAATTTCCACGCCCCTCCTTTCGCCGCCACCACCCGCGCTTGTCGTCCAAACTTTGCCCGAACCCAAACCCGCGTGGCGCATGTTCGTCGCGCCCGCGTGGTTTCTCTTGGGAGTGATCGTTGGTCTTGCCGCGTTCTATGCGATTTTGCAATTGACGCCCAAACCAATCGAACCGCCAGTTGTCCAACAGATTGATGAAGCTACGATCAAAAAAGCCGCGCGCGAAGGATTGATTGAGGCGATTCAACAACTGCAAGGGCAGAGTTCCGGCAACAATTCGCAAGGTCCGCAAGCGGTGGACAAGAACGCGTTCGCCGTGCGCGATGCGAATGTGTTGGGCGACAGAAATGCAAAAGTTTCAATTGTCGAATTTGCCGATTTCCAATGCCCGTTTTGTGCGCGGCATCATATCCAAGTCGCGCCGACACTTATTGAAGGGTATGTAAAAACCGGCAAAGCAAATTTTGTGTATAAACATCTCGCCTTTCTCGGACCCGAATCGGTGTATGCAGCAGTCGCGGCGGAATGTGCGGCGGATCAGGGAAAATTTTGGGAGTATCACGATTACTTGTTCGAGCATCAAAAGGGCGAGAATCAAGGCGCGTTCAAGCAAGACAAACTGATCGCGTTCGGCAAAGCATTGAATCTCGACATGACGCGTTTTGAAAAATGCGTGACAAATCAAGAAACGATTGCGCGCGTACAAGCGGATTCGGAGGAAGCGCAAAAATTTGGGGTAGCCAGTACACCGACATTTTTTGTGAATGGCAGACCGTTGGTGGGCTTGACTTCGCCTGATGAGTTCAAGGCGGTGATTGAACAGGCGTTGAGTCAATAAGCATTTCGGTTGTGATGCGGAGTTGGGTTGTCATTCTGAGCGGAGCGAAGAATCTCTGCGCGAAAACCGAGATTCTTCGCTCCGCTCAGAATGACATTGACGAACGATCGCGGCATAAAAAATTTCGCGGCATACACCGCGAAATTTTTTTATTCCAACAATCTCTCTGCGCGTGCCGCAATATATTCCCCAATCGCCAGCGACGCGGTAGCTGCGGGCGAAGGCGCGTTCAAGACATGCAGCGCGCGGGGCGATTCCACAAAACAAAAGTCGTCGAGCAATTCGCCGCGTAGATTCACCGCTTGCGCTCGCACGCCCGCTTGCGCTCGCACGCCCGCGCCGCCGCGTTCCAAACCCGTTGCGCGAATTTCGGGGACGAGTTTTTGTAACGACTGTACGAACGCGGGTTCTGAGAGCGCGCGATAAAATTCAAACGCGCCCGTTTGCCACCATCGCCGCGCCATCTTCCAAAAGCCCGCGAACGTCAAGGTCTGAAACCTTTCGCGCGCGAGTGCAAACACCGCGTTGGGTCCTGCCCCCACCGCGCCATGAATCGTGCGCGTAAAGTGGACGCCTAGAAAAGGGAGTTGCGGATCGGTGATGGGATAAATCAAACCGCGCACAAGCGAATGAGAAGTTGATTTGAGAAAATAGTATTCGCCGCGAAAGGGAATGATGCGAACGTCGGGCGCGATGCCACATAAACGCGCAATTGTATCCGCGTGCAAACCCGCGCAGTTGACAATGAAACGCGCGTGGTATTCCGCGTTGGGGGTGACGAGGATGCTGGTTCGAGCGCGCGCGTGAATCGCCGTCACGCGCGCGTTTGTGTGTACGATCCCGCCGCAGGTTTCAATCTCTGCGCGCAGTTGTTCCGCGACGCGCGTGTAATCCACAATCGCGGTATTGGGCGAATGAATTGCCGCGATGCCCGCTGCATGCGGTTCGATTTCATTGAGACGCGCGCGATTTATTTTTTCCCCGCGCGGCACGCCGTTCGCCAATGCGCGTTCGTACAACATTTCGAGACGCGGCAATTCTTGATGATCCGTTGCGACGATCACTTTGCCGACGCGTTGAAATGGAATTTCGTGTTGCTCACAAAATTCAATCATCCGCCGCGCGCCGCGCACACACAATCCTGCTTTGAGCGAAGGGGGTTTGTAATCGATGCCTTGATGAATGACGCCGCTGTTGTGTCCCGTTTGATGCGCGGCGACGGTATTTTCTTTTTGCAGAACGATCAGAGATGTCTGCGGCGCACGCGCCAAAATCGCGCGCGCGGTTGCCAAACCGAGAATGCCACCGCCGATGATGCCCGTATCAAAGATCATGGGATGAGACCCAAAGGGATTTCAACGCGCACGCGCCTCGATTCGCAGCTGCGTCAAAATCCCTTTGGGTCTGAGCAACTGCGCGCTGTGATATAATCCGTGCCGTTCGATAGATGTTCAGACAATGTTTCGGACTACCAGACCTTCGAGGTTTTCTCACAGCTGCGCCAACGCCCACAGCTGCCTGAAAACCTCGAAGGTCTTGCTCGACTTGTCCAGAACCTAATCTGGAGAACTATAGGAGAAACTTTATGCGTATCAAACTCAAGGAACGCCGTACAGAAGCACCCGACGTGATGACGTTTGTCTTTGATTTGGACGAAGAACCGTTTCCCTACGCAGCCGGGCAATTTGCTTTTTTTGAACTCGACGCGTTGAGCGCGGACGATCCGCGCGGCAAGCGTCGTCATTTTACGCTTTCTTCGTCGCCAACCGAACATGGCATTGTCCAATTTACCACCAAGCTTCGCGGGTTTGGATTAAAGGAAACCTTACGCACCGCGCCGATCGGTTTGGAAGTGGTGATGGAGGAAGCGCGTGGACGTTTTACGCTGCCTGAAATCGCGGCGCAGCCGATTGCGTTTATAGGGGGAGGGGTTGGCGTGACGCCGTTTCGTTCGATGCTGCGTTACGTGAGCGACGAAATTTTGCCGTATCAAATCACGCTGCTTTATTCCGCGACCACGCCCGATCAAATTGTCTATCGCCGCGAATTTGAATCGCTGCCGCAAGAGAATCCGAACGTTCAGATCATTCTCACCGTGACGGATGCAAATGGGGATGAAACGGGGCAAGGCGAAACGGGGCGCATTGACGCGGAAAAAATTTCCAAATCTGTGCGCGATATTCCGCACACGCTCTTTTATACTTGCGGTCCGCCGCCGATGGTGCAGGCGATGGAAGAATTGCTCAAGAGCATGAACGTCGCGCCGAGCCAAATTCGCGTCGAACGTTTTTCGGGGTATGTGTGACGAAAATGAGATGCCACGCACTTGCGCAAGTGCGTGGCATCTCATTTTCGTCACTTTCATCCCCCAATCCATTTTTGAAACAACGCCGTAACATCCTGCCCACTCGCTTTGTTAAACGCTTTGATCAAGTCTTGCGGTTGCGCGATGCGAAATTTGAAATCGCGGTAGTACGTTCGCAACGCGCTGAAAAACGCGTCGCCGCCGATCTGGTCGCGGACGGCTTGGAAAAATTTTGGACCTTTGGCGTACACGAACGCCCCGTAGGCGTCCTCATCATACGCGCTCACGGGCAGCCCCGCTGGACGATCTCCGAACTTGTCTTTGGCAGCTGCATATTGAGCATCGAAAAAATTTTCTTGAATGTTGCGCGCCGCTGCTTTCCCGTACCGATCTTCAAAATAAACTAACGACGCATACTGCGTCAACGCTTCGTCCAACCATGGATGATTCACTTGATCATTCCCCACCGTCGAATAGAACCACTGATGCGCGGTTTCGTGAACCGTTGCAAATTCAAAAAAGTTGAGTTGTGCAGGATCCTCGTACAATTTGCTCGCCACCGTAATCACGCCCGGATATTCAATGCCGCCCGCGCTCGTTGGCGTTTCTACCAAATCCAATTCTTTGAACGGATACGCGCCGAACCGATCTTCAAAAACCTTGAACGCGTTCACCGTCCAGTCCAACGCGCGTTTGCCTTGCTCTGCGTGTGCGGGCAAATAATACGAATTAATCGTCACATCATCCACTTGCGCGGAAGTTTTGGTTAGCGCATTCGTCACGTTCACATCAAAATCGCGCATTGGCGCGCCAATGAAATGTCGTGTCGTGCGCGCGCCTTGCGTGGTTTCTTGCACCAATTGCCCCGAAGCAATCACATTGAATTGGGACGGGGTTGTAATCGTCACGTCGTAAATGCTGCTGTCCGCATACACGAGATCGCCGTACGGGGGTGGAACTTCCAAGTGCCATCCTTGCGCGTCATACGCGGGCAAAATCGGATAAATTGTTGGCAGCGTGGTGATCCAATCCGTGCGCGTAAAATCACCGTAGCGGACAGGGTTGTCTGCTGGAATTTGAACGGTGTACGCGAGGCGTAAAATCAAAAGCTCATCGGGCGCAAGTGGGCGATCCAATTCGACGCGCAGTGCGGTTTCATCCGCTTCCAATGCAGTTTGCACGCGCTGACCTCCCCGCAGCGTGACGCTTTCAATCTGAATACTCGCGGCGCTGTCGGGATAATTCGCAAAGAGTCGGAAATAGACTTGCTCCAAAGATTTCCCCGTGCGATTGGCAAAGATGACGCGCTGTGTCGCTTTGATTTCGGACAGGTCCGCGTTGAAATCCCAATTCATGGTGTAGATCGTTTCATTGACCTCGCGATCCAAATCGCCCGCGAATTGGGGGCGCAGCGCGTATTCAAACCCGGACGCGGAAGGCGTGGGGATAGGAATGTTCGTCGGTGATGGAGTGGCTGCCTGTGCTTCGTCAGATGCGGCAAGTGTTGGGCGCGCGTTGCCGCGATCGGATGGCAGAATCGTTGCGCCAACGGGTGGAAGCGTTGGCAAAACCAACTGTGTTGGCAGCGGTGTAACCGTGGGCGCGCTGGCGCTTGGCGCGGCGCAACTCGCAATGACAAGGAGAAACAAAATCAGAGTTCGACGAAACATACATCCTCCGCGAAAAAATTTGGTGCGCGTCATTGTAAGCTAATTTTACGCGCGGCACATGAAGGCAAGTTTAGAAAACATCGCGCCTCGTTTTTCTCATCGCGTTTTCATTTCGTTTTAACCCCGTTTGACAGGCGCGCGAATTTGCATTATCCTTGCGCCCGTTTGGTGGCACGTGTACGAATGTCCTTTTGCTCTTTGTTCTTTTTCCCGCACGTCGTTCGTCGCTCGAAACAGCGCCAACGCGCAAACCCCCGCAAGCGGTGTGGTGTGTCGCGTGGCGTTTTCTTTTTTCCCCAATTTGCAATTCACCCATGATAGACCTCGCTCCGGTCTCCCAATCCAAAATGAAAGGAGGTGATAACTCGTATGGACAACCGCATCACTGGCACCGTCAAGTGGTTCAACGCCGCAAAAGGGTATGGCTTTATCGCGCATGACAGCGGCGATCAAAAGGACGTTTTCGTCCACTATTCCGCCATCGCGATGGATGGCTATCGTTCGCTCGCCGAGGGCGACAAGGTAGAATTTACCGTCGTTGAAGGCAACAAAGGACCACAGGCGGAGAATGTCACCAAAGTGGCTTAATCCATTCTGTCGGCAGCAAGACCATTATTGCAGGCGCGGTGAATACCGTGCCTGTTTTTTGTGCAAAAAAACGGCTGCCGTTTTTCTACGGCAGCCGTTTTGGCGATCTAGAGCGAATTTCCAATGGATGGGTGAAATGTAGCATAGCGCCTTGTGCGCGTTTTCGCTCAAGGACGCCCACAAGGGGCTATGCTGCCAACTATCCCATTATTGCATCATCAAAATAATTCCCGCGATGGCAAAAAGCACCACGAGCGCGAGCAGTGCGAGCAAAATGTTTCGCATGCGATTATCCGACGTGGGCATTGGCGCATCAAAGCGCGGTGGCGATGCGTCGAACGCAGGTTCCGGCGCGCGCGCGGTCTCACGCAATTTGCGAACGCGCAGCATGGACAACCCATCGCGCGCTTGCGCGTTATCGGGATCGAGTACGAGCGCGCGTTGATACAATTTTTCGCGCTCGCGCAGATCAGCCGTTAACGCGGCATGAGTCAAGATCGCGTTGAGATCATTCGACTCGCGCGCGATTTCGCGCGCCGTCATTGGCGCGGACACGGGGGCAGCTGAGGCAGGTGGTTTCAGCGCGAGCAATCCCGCGCGCGCGCGCGAATCGCGCGGATTCGTGGCGAGCGCGCGATTGAGATGATCGAGTTGGGTTGGCGTGTCACTGCTTGTGCCGGCGAGCCACACCCACGCATCAGTGGCGGAAACATCCAAATCCGTCGCGCGCTGAAATAAAGTTTGCGCGCGTTCGGTGAGACCCACTTCCGCGAGTTCTTGTCCCAACGCAACGAGGAGTGGCACATCGCCTTTGCGCGCCTCGGCAGCGCGTTGGGCAATTGCCGCGTCGAGGGTGCGCGCTAAATTTGGATTGTCCGTATTCAACGCACTCGCGTACGCATAACTCACCAATGCTTCATCGTTTGATGTGGCGGTTTCGGCGCGTCCTTGCCACGCGCTTGCGTCCTGCGGTTTCAATTCACTGGCGCGCGCATACATTTGATACGCGAGCTCGCGATCACCTTGCGCGCGCGCAGCTTGCGCCCGCGTCAACATTTCCCCCGCATTGTCCCACACACTCATTGTCAAACTCCTTCGACGCGATTTCGTCCCGCGCGCTTTGCCGCGCGCAATGCTTGATCCGCAATGCCAAACAAATCAAACACAGAGGAAAGGGTGCTGCGATACGCCGCGACACCAAAACTCGCAGTCACTTGCCAAATATCATCTTCGGTTTGCACTTGAATCTCCGCCAATAAAACGCGCAACCGTTCCGCCACCGCGATCCCTTGATCTTTTTTCGCCATCCACAATACGAGTCCAATCGTATGCGGACTCAAGCGTCCTACCAAATCGACGCGCCGCACATGTTCACGTACCGTGTGCGCGACGCGGCGCATCACTTGATCGGTTTCTTGCGGACCCAGCGTCAAGTGCAGGTTGCCAAAATCATCCACATCCATCACCACCGCGCACAAGGTTTGTTCAAAGCGCCATGCGCGGCGAAAATCGCGATCGGCGAGTTCAAAAAAATGTTCGCGCGCAAATAATCCCGTAACAGCATCGAGCGGTTCGAGGCGTTTCACGCGCGCCGCAAGCCGCGCGAGTTCAATGCCGACAGCTGCTTGCCGCGATAATTCTTGTACGGTTTCGAGTGTCGCCGTTGCAAACGTTTCCGCTACGCTGGTCTGATGCGCGATGGCAATGCCCAACACTTGATCTTGAAAGAGCAGTGGCATGCCGAGCGTATTTTGCCGCGGGGCATCGCCCGCGGACTCGAACCATTTTAGCGTTTTTGCGGACGCAACGCGCAGCGCAAAATTTTCGCCCACTTGATTCGTATAACTGCGTCCCGCTTCGGCGCGCGTCGTGTACCCATGCGTCGCGGTCAGATGCAATTGCCCGTCCGCATGAGGCAGCAAAATAAATGTATGCGCGGCGCGTGTGACGCGCGCGAGTTCGACCGCAAATTGATTCAAGAGAACGTTGAGGTCTTGGGAATGGGTGATGGTCTCGAGGAGGGAGGGTGTTTTCGTTTCCAAAGGGAGCGCGAGCGGTGTGACCGATCCTGCATTGGGCGCAAAGGAGGAACGCGCCTGTGGCTTGATTCCAGCTGCGCGTTCGATCAGGATCGCTAACTGCGTCATGTCGTCAAGCGGTTTGATCACATAATCGAACGCGCCCTCCCGCACTCCATTCGCCGCCGCGGCAATCGTATCCATATCGGTCAAGAGAATGACGGGCAGCGGATGCGCTCTCTCTTGCGCGGCGCGCACAAGTTCCAGACCATCGTGTTTTGGCAAACCGACTTGCGCGACGACAACATCGAGCGAATTGGACTGCAATTGCGCGAGCGCCTCATTGCCGTCCGCGGCAGGAACGACAAAATAGCCCTGCTGTGTCAACGCGCGCTGCGCCAGCGCGCGCACATCCGCATCACTGTCGGCTACGAGAACTCGCAAGCTTGCCATGTCCGAAAAATTATACTCGCAATCACCGCAAGGGGAAATGCCAAGATAATTACAGTTGCGGGCGTGAGGGTGACAGGGAACGAGGGAGACAGGGAGACAAGGAGACAGGTAAAAAGGCAAACAAGCAAAAGGATCGCAAGTTCTTGTATCCTTGTTTCCTTGTTTCCATTTCCTGTATCCGTGTTTGCCTGTCTCTCATCCAAAATTCTGGTGATTACCCACAGCTCGCGTAGGGGGAGCGTTCTCTAACGCGACCGACTCGGCGTTAGAGAACGCCTTCTACGCGTTGTGGGTACTCACCAGAAAATTTCATTGACACTGAATCAGATTGCCGTTATCATCGCCAACGTAATGTCGTTCCTCGCCCGCTTGCCCCAAATTACGCTGCTCGGCGCGTTCAGCATTTTTTCCCTGACACTCTATTTGACCATCACTTCGGGCGCGGGCATTTCGCAGTTGATCAATCTTGTAATCGTACTGTTGCTCGCGCTGACCGTCATGTTGATGTTTCTCGCGCAAAATCCGAATAATGAAAACGCCGCGCTCATATTTTGGTTCGGCGCGGGTGTGTGGGGCGCAGCGGCGTATCTGAATTTTCAAACGCTCGGCATTTTGCAACTCGTCATTGCGTTGTTGTCCGCCGCGAGCGCGTTTTGGATTGAACGTGAAAGTCGCGTCTATTCATTCATCGGACCCGCGCTGTTGATCGGCACAGGTTTGTCGCTCGTGATTATTTCAAATTTATTGGCGCGTTGAAACGTATGCCTCGTCCACTGATCGTAATCACAAATGATGATGGGGTAAAATCGCCCGGCTTGCTTGCCGCCGCGCGCGCGCTGCGCGGGTTGGGCGAATTGCTGATCGTTGCGCCGCGTCATCAGCAATCGTCGTCGGGGCGCGCGTTTTATTGGAACAAAAAACCCGCGTTGCAATCGTGGGTTCAAATCGGGCGGCAAAAAATTCGCGCGGTCGCGGTGGACGCGTCGCCTGCGGTAACAATGCGTTACGCGTTGCTGCTTGCTGTCCCGCGCAAACCTGCGCTCGTCGTCAGTGGGATCAACTATGGTGAAAATTTGGGAAGTGGCTTGACGATCAGCGGCACGGTTGGAGCAGCTTTGGAAGCGGCAGCGGAAGGAGTGCCCGCGCTCGCCGTGTCATTGGAAACAGCGAAAGAATTTCATATGACGCACAGCGACACGATTGATTTTTCTGTCGCCGCGCATTGGACGCGTTGGATGGCGCAGCGGATTCTCGCGCACGCGATTCCTGAAAACGCGCCGCTTGTCAATATCAATGTGCCAAGTGACGCGACGGATGCGACACCTTGGCGCGTCACGCGCGCGTCGCATCAAGCGTACTTTCGTTCATTGGTCGCGGATGGAAAATTTGTGGGCTATGATGTAATCGTGAACGCGGACACGCTGGAACGCGATTCGGATATTTACGCGGTGCGCGTGGATCGCGTCGTGTCGGTCACGCCGCTCACGTTTGATCTCACGGCGCGGATCAATTTCAAATCCTTTGAAAGAATTTTGAGACGAGCTCTGAATGGCAAACCCTGACGAAATTGAAAAACTGAAAAAGCGTTTTGGCAATTTTGAACGCGCATCCTTTGAATACAAAAACATTTCGCCCGCGTTTAGCGAATGGGTGAAACGTCTCACGCGACGGCGCGGCGAAATTGTGTTGGTTGTGCCGCGTGGCGATGGGCGCGTTTTGCTTCACACCAAACCACATTATCCCGAAGGCGTGTATCGTTTGCCGACAGGCGGGATTCATCCCGGTGAAGACGCGGCAGTTGCAGCGAAACGCGAAGGGTTCGAAGAGATTGGGTTCAGCGCAAATGAGTTGCAGCTGCTCGGCGTTTTGGACAATGTGTTTTGGGTGAATGGGGAACAATACGTTTATCCCTCGTTCGTTTTTCAAACACAAGAATTTACACGCACACCAAACCCAACCGATCCCGAGGAAGCGATTTCAGGATTCCGCGATGTAGGGGTTGTGGAATTTCGTGCAGCTGCAACGCAATTGGCGCAGTTGCCCGCTGCGTGGCACGAATGGGGACGCTTTCGCGCGGCGCCGCACGCGTGGTTGGCGGAACGGTGGTTGAAATAAAAATCGAAAAAATGTGCCACGCACTTGCAAGTGCGTGGCACATTTTTTCGATTTTTATTTTGGCTTGTCGCCACTCTTTGTGATCAGAATTTTTTCAATCTTGGGTCCCTGCATTTTTGCCACGGCGAGTTTGAGATTGCCAATGCGCGTGGTGTCGCCCTCTTTTGGCATGCGCCCCATCCGCGTAATGACCAAACCCGCGAGCGTTTCGTAATCATCGGATTCGGGGAGGGCGATGCCGAGTTGCGCGTTCGCCTCGTCCACGTTCATCATCGCGTCCGCCTCAATTTCACCATCCTGCAAACGGCGCAGCTGCGGCACATTCACCGCGAGTTCGTCGCTGACGCTGCCCACCACCTCTTCGATCAATTCTTCAATCGTCACCATCCCCGCCGTGCCGCCGTACTCGTCCAACACAATCGCCATCTGTGCTTTGGCGCGCTGCATCTCGCCAAACAATTCGCCGATGACTTTACTTTCCGGGACAAACAGCGGCGTCCGCATAAAACTCTTGATGGACGTTTCGCGCGCGTTCGGATTTTTGGCGAGCGCGCGCAAAACATCCTTGACCCACACAAAGCCAACAATGTTGTCGAGCGTTTCATTGAACACGGGAAAACGGCTGTGACTGATTTCAGAAAAGAGATCGAGAAAATCTTGAATCGTCGCCGTGTCTTCCACCGCGCGCATCGCGGTCCGCGGAATCATCACTTCGCTCACTTGTGTATCCGCAAACTCGAACGCGCGTTGAGCAAATTCGCGTTCGACGGGTTCCAATTCCCCACTCGTGGCGCTCGCGTTCACGAGCATTTTTAATTCTTCAACGGAATGAACGAGTTGATGTCCCGTTGGACGATTCAAACCCACCAACCGCAAGAGCGCATTGCCCGTGCCATTCAACGCCCAGATCGCGGGGCGAAACACATTTTCAAAAATCACCATCGGCGGCGCGACGACAAGCGATGCTTGTTCGGGATAACCCAACGCCACCGATTTCGGCATGAGTTCTCCGATGACAACATGCAAGAAAGTAATAATCGAAAACGCAATCACGGTCGCAATCACGCCTGCGGTAGCGTGAGAGATCAGCGAATCAGGAATGAATCCGAACAGCGGTTCGATCAAATGCGCGATGGCAGGTTCACCGATCCAACCGAGCGCGAGCGACGCGATGGTGATGCCCAATTGCGTCGCCGCGATAAAGCGATCGGGATCGTGAATCACATGCCGCACCGTTTTCGCGGTGAGGTTGCCCTGCGCGACGAGTTCTTCAATGCGCGTGCGGCGGACACTCACCAATGCAAATTCAGCAGCAACAAAAAAACCGTTGGCGAGAATGAGCAGCCCCGCGACGCCGAGTAAAAGAAAATCAATCGTAGTTTGAGTCATAGTTCCACTCCCTCTCCGCCAATGATTCGCTGTAGCAATCATGCAAGACGGATGGGATGTTGCAAGTTCAAATTATACAGCGAAATGCCGATTGACAACTTGACTTGGCATGTTAAAATGCAAGCGTCTTCGATTCGATGGTTGAACACCATACCCCTCTCTGCACTCTTTGCCGTTAGTCAATCTTACACTAACGTTCTGCTTCTTCAGAAAAAAAACTGCCGCAAGTGTGTCTTTGCTTGCACATGGCACAATTCGCGCAAGGAGGTTTGCTATGCCCGTGACACCTACATTCCCCGGTGTCTATATTGAGGAAATTCTCAGTGGAGTTCGTACGATTACCGGCGTCGCAACATCTATCGCCGCGTTTGCCGGTTGGGCGCCGCGCGGTCCCACCGATCGCGCGCAGCTCGTTTTGAGCTGGCAAGATTTTCAGCGCAACTTTGGCACAGACGCGCGCAGTCTGCTTTCGTACGGCGTGTATCACTTTTTCGCAAACGGCGGCAGTCAAGCATACATCATTCGTCTGGTTGACCCGAACGCAGACACCGCGAGTGTGGACATTAACGCCAAGCTGCGCGTCACCGCGAAAAATCCCGGTGAATGGGCAAACAGCTATGCCGTGTCCACGCGCGTCAACACCTTCGACGCAAATCGTTTTACGTTGACCGTGCTGCAACTCCAAAACGGAAATGAAATTCCCATCGAGGTCTTTCCCAATCTTTCGATGGATCCGAATGACGCGCGCTTTGCCGCGAATTTTGTTTCGAGTCAGTCCGCGTTGGTGAATGTGGCGATTCTCAACAACGCAAACACGCCGCCCACCAACACCGCTACGCCTTCACCAACTCTCGGCAGTGGCACGCCCGGTACGTTGGGCGATGTACTCGATCCTGACACCGCTGATTTTGAAACGGCGCTGCTCCCCGTGAACGGGGTTGATGGTCTGTTTCAACTCGACCGCATTGATCTCTTTAATCTCCTGTGCGTCCCCGGCGAATCAAAACCTTCCGTCATCGCGTCCCTCCAAAAATTTTGCCGTGACCGCCGCGCGTTCCTCATCGCCGACAGTAGCCCGACAGATACATTGACTTCGCTGCAAGGCGGTCCAAATTCCAGCATGACGGGGAATGACGCGATCAATGCCGCGTTGTATTTTCCGTGGGTCAACGCGCCCGATCCATTTCAAGGCGGACTCGCGCGCGCGTTTCCGCCGAGCGGCTTTGTCGCGGGCATTTACGCGCGCACCGATTCGCAGCGCGGCGTGTGGAAAGCGCCCGCGGGGACGGAAGCGAGCGTAAGCGGCGCAACTTCTGTCGCCCTCAATCTCACCGACAACGAGAACGGCGTTTTGAATCCGCAAGCGATCAACGCGCTGCGTAATTTTCCCGTGTACGGAAATGTCGTGTGGGGCGCGCGCACATTGCAGGGCAACGATCAGCGCGGCTCAGAATGGAAATATGTGCCTGTGCGCCGCCTCGCGTTATTTCTCGAAGAGAGTTTGTATCGCGGCACGCAGTGGGTTGTGTTTGAACCGAATGACGAGCCGCTGTGGGCGCAGATTCGGCTCAATCTTGGCGCGTTCATGCAAGACCTGTTCCGTCAAGGCGCGTTTCAAGGACGCACGCCCAAAGAGGCGTACTTTGTGAAATGCGACAAAGAGACGACGACCCAAAGCGATATTAATCGCGGCATCGTCAACATCATTGTCGGTTTCGCGCCGCTCAAACCAGCTGAATTTGTGATTATTCAAATCCAACAAATGGCAGGACAAATTCAAGTGTGAAGGATGAAGGATGAAGGATGAGGCGATCAAGAACATCGCTTTTCATCCGCTTCATCCGTCATCCTTCATCCTTCATCCTTTATTCCTATGGCTCAATTCTCTGTCAATCCAACGCGCTTTGATCCGTACAAAAATTTCAAGTTCCGCGTAAAGTGGGATGGCAAATATGTCGCGGGCGTGAGCAAAGTCGGCGGCTTGAAGCGCACCACCGAAGTGGTCAAACACCGCGAAGGCGGCGATCCCTCCACTTCGCGCAAATCGCCGGGGCGCACCGAGTTTGAAGCGATCACGCTCGAGCGCGGCGTGACGCACGATCTCGAATTTGAAAAGTGGGCGAACAAGGTGTGGAATTTTGGCGCGGGTCTCGGCGCGGAAGTCTCGCTCAAAGATTTTCGCAAAGACATTATTATCGAAGTATACAACGAAGCGGGGCAGCTCGCGCTCGCGTACAAACTTTATCGCTGTTGGGTGTCGGAATATCAAGCGGTTCCCGATCTCGACGCCAACGCGAACGCCGTCGCCATCCAAAACCTCAAACTCGAAAACGAGGGCTGGGAACGCGACACCGAAATTCCCGAACCGCAAGAACCGACGTTGGCGTGAAACATGGTAGGGAACGTTCGCCGTAACGTTCCGCTATCAAACGTCAAACGTATAAACTGATGCGTTCTTTGGCAGCTCACGAATTACTTGACGCGTGGGAAAGCGGGCTGGCGGTGTCTGCGCTCGAACGTCCCCTCGTACTCCTCACAGCTGCAACGGATCAATCGCGCGACGCGCTCGCGCAACTCTCCATCGGCGCGCGCAATGCACAACTGCTCGCCTTGCGCGCGCGCGTGTTTGGCGACGCGCTGGACGCGGTGGCAGAGTGTCCCACGTGCGGACAACGCCTCGAAATGAATCTGCGCGTTTCCGATTTTCTTGTTTCCTCCACCGACACGCCGACGCGTGAGCTGCGCGTGAATGGATACGCGCTAACGTACCGTCTCCCCGACACGAACGATCTCATCGCCGCTCAACGCGCGCGCGATGTAACCCACGCGCGCGAAATGTTACTCCAACGCGTTGTGTTAAATGTTCGCCCGACACAGGAATCATCCGCCGACGCGCAGCTCGACGCCGCTGCGAAGGATGCGCTCGCCGCGCAATTGGAACACGATGATCCATTGGCGGCGATGCGCGTTCACATGATTTGTCCGCAGTGTCAACACGAGTGGGAAACGCTTTTCGACATTGCCGATTTTTTCTGGACCGAACTGGACGCGTGGGCAAAACGAATTTTGCGCGAGGTGCATGCGCTGGCGTCAGCTTACGGATGGAATGAAAACGAAATTCTCGCGTTGAGTCCACAACGACGGCAATTGTATTTGGAATTGATCGGCAATTAACCGTAGTATGTCATTTCGAGAGTAGTGCGATGTAGTCATCGCCGAAATCTCGGTTTTGCCGCGCGAGATTTCGGCGATGGTGACATCGCGGCAAGTGCGGCTCGAAAACCTGTCCCGAAGAATTGAGGGATGACAATTCTGCGTAACATGACGTATTAAATTTAATGATGGATTTTTTTACCGCGCTCCTCAATTCGCAACTGGGTGATGTGTCATCGCCCCGTTTATCCCCGCGCATCCCCGCGTTGTTTGAACCCATCGCGCCGCGTGTTGATTTGGCGTCGTTTGATGAATCGTCAAGCGACGCGGCGGATGGAGCTGCGCGCGATGAAATACAAACGGATGCGCGGACTGTAACGCGCGCCACGTCACAACCAGAACGCGCGCCATATCGCGGCGTGATGAATGTTCCGCCGATCACGACCACGACAGGCACAGTGGAAACCACCACATCGTCGCCACCCAGCGCACCGCGCGCATCACAACCCCTTGACGCGCAAACGGATCACGCACCCACTTCAATGCAAGAGCTTGAAAATCCGCGCGCATCATCCACCGCATCGCGCGAGGAAACAGAAAACGCAACGCGCATTGTGACACAATCCATCCTTCCCCCCATTCGCCCCGCGCCCTCTCTCGAACCGCGCGCGCTCGAACCACGCGCCGAGTCCGACACACAAAACGCTCTCGCCCCACAATCCGCTCCCATCGTACGTATCAACATCGGAAGCATCATCGTTCGCGCGATGCCAGCTAGTAGGGAACGCTCGCCGCAGCGTTCCCCCCCGCCCGCGAAAAAATTATCGCTCGATGACTATTTGAAAAATCAAGATCGAGGTGAACGTTGAGCAGCGCGCTTGCCCTCGCAGCTGTGACCGCCGTGCTAAAAGATTTGCTGATCAATGGTCTGATTGATCGCGATCTGAACGCCAGCATCGGCGATGTGAGCGTGACCGCGCTGCCGCCCGATCGGATTGCAACAGGCGCGGAGGAGCAGAGTCAACTCAATCTATTTCTCTACAACGTTTCCCCCAACGTCGGTTGGCGCAACGCGGAACTCCCTTCGCGCACCAACGGCGGCGAACGCGCGACGAATCCACCGCTCGCGCTCGATCTCAATTATTTGCTCACCGCGTACGGCGCGCACGATTTTCACACTGAAATTTTGTTGGGGTACGCGATGCAGCTGCTTCACGAAAATCCTGTGCTGCCGCGCGCCGCGATCCGCACCGCGCTTTCGCCCACGCCCGTCACAGGAGGAGGCGGACTGCCGCCGACACTTCAAGTGCTCGCCACTTCGGAACTCGCGGAGCAAAACGAACAAATCAAGATTGTCCTGCGCCCGATGACGATGGACGACATTTCAAAATTGTGGACAGCGTTCGGCGCGAAATATCGCCCAAGCGCATGCTATGTCGTTTCCGTTATCCTGATCGAAAGCAATGCGCCAAAGCGTTCGCCGCTGCCCGTTCTCACGCGCGGGCTGAATGATCTGGGCGTCACCGTGCAGCCCAATTTGCTTTCGCCGTTCCCAACCGTTTTTTCGCTCACTCCGCCAAATCAACAAACAGCTGCGCGTCTGAATGAAATCGTCACGCTCGATGGTGTGCATCTCGACGGCGAAGCGGGCGACACGGTTGTGGTCTTGCTGAATCATCGCCAATTCGCCGCGCCCGTCCAAGTGAATCCGCTCGCGGGCGCGACGGAGCGCCGCATCGAATTTCGCATCCCGAATAATGCCGCCGATTTTCCGTCGGGCGTGTACGGCGTCAGCGTCGGTTTCGTCAACGCGGGAAATATGTACCGAACCACGAACGCGCTCGGACTCGCGCTCGCGCCGAACAATCCAACTTTGCCGCCCAGTCCCATCGCGCGTGATGGCAACGGCGATTTGAATGTGGCGGTGACGTGCGCGCCTGAAGTTTGGCGCGGGCAACGTGCGTCGCTCCTGTTCGGCAACCGCGAAGCGAACGCCGCGCCGTTCAACGCGGCAAAAACCAACACGCTGAATTTTTCCTTTCGCGCGCTTCCGCCCGATGTTTATTTTGTGCGTCTGCGCGTGGATGGCGTCGAAAGCATTTTGATTGATCGCACCGTCACGCCGCCCGTGTTCGACAACGCGCAGCGTGTGACGATTGTGTAGTGCGGGGTTTTGATGTGCCACGCACTTTGCGAGTGCGTGGCACATCAAAACCTTGAGGCATGCATGCCAGACTGGCTCGCGTGGAATCATCAAGCTCTCTCTGCCCAACTCGCGCGCGTGCGCGCGTTGTTGCAAACGCGCCTGTCGGAAACTGCGGACGATATTTCGCCGCCGCATGATTCGCCCGCGCCCGCGCGTCCCGCGTTCGACGTTTTGTGCGAAGCATTTCAACTCTCGCCATTCGAGCGCGATGTGCTGCTTTTGTGCGCGGGTGTGGAATTGGATTCTGAAATTGCCGCGCTTGTGGCACGTTTGCAAAACGAGACGCAAAAAATCGCGCCCACGTTTTCGCTGGCGCTGGCGACACTGCCCGACGCGCATTGGAGCGCGCTGACACCCGACGCGCCGCTGCGTCATTGGCGGCTGATTGAAGTTGGCAATGGCGCGACTCTGACGACGAGTCCGCTGCGGATTGATGAACGCGCGTTACATTTTCTAACGGGCATCTCGCAGCTTGACCCGCGCCTCGTGGGAATCGTTGCGCCGCTGACACAAGTTTCGCATCAAGGAATGCTCGCTGCGCGCGACGAAGCGGTGGAAAAAATTGTTGCCGCGTTCAAAAATTCACCCCCGCACGCGCCCGTGATTCAACTCGTCGGAAATGGACGCGCGCTCGCGGTTCAAGCGTGTGAACAATTACAAATTCCATTGTATGCGGCGCACGCGCAGCGACTGCCAACCGATTTGCGCGAACTTGAAACATTCACGCGTTTGTGGGAACGCGAAGCGCAGCTCACGCACAGCGCGTTATTTCTCGATGCAAGCGAAGGCGAAGAGGGCGCGGCGTCAACAGCTTTGACGTATTTGCTCGACACACTCCGCGCGCCGTTATTTCTCAACACGCGCACGCGGCGCGCATTGCCAACCCGCGCAACTTTCACCTTTGACGTTCCGAAGTTAAGCGCGCGTGAACAGCGCGTCGTGTGGACCCACGCGCTCGGCGAGGACGCGCACGCGTTGAATGGACACATTGAATTGCTGACCGCGCAATTTGATTTGGGCGTGACAGAGATTTATGCCGCGACGGAACAGGCGCGCCAAACGAGTAACGCAACTTTGAGCGCGGCGTTGTGGGAAGCTTCGCGCGCGCAGGCGCGTCCGCGTATGGATCATCCCGCGCATGGCGCGGAGAGTTTAGCGCAGCGAATTGAAGCGGTGGCAAGGTGGGATGACATTGTTTTGCCTGACGCGCAAATGAATATGTTGCGCGACATTGCTTCGCACGCGCGCCAACGGCATCGCGTGTATGACGAATGGGGCTGGGGCGCAAAAAGCGCGCGGGGTCTGGGCATCACCGCGCTGTTTGCGGGCGCGAGCGGCACGGGCAAGACGATGGCGGCGGAAGTGTTGGCGAATGAATTGCAGCTCGATTTGTATCGCATTGATTTGTCCGCTGTGGTGAGCAAATACATTGGCGAGACGGAAAAGAATTTGCGCCGCGTGTTTGATGCGGCGGAAGCGGGCGGCGCGATTTTGTTGTTTGACGAAGCGGACGCGCTCTTTGGCAAACGCAGCGAGGTCAAGGACAGTCACGATCGGTACGCGAATATCGAAGTGAGTTATTTGCTGCAGCGCATGGAAGCGTATCGCGGGCTGGCGATTCTGACGACGAATTTGCAAGAGCATCTTGACCGCGCGTTTGTGCGCCGATTACGTTTCATTGTGCAATTTCCGTTTCCCGATACGACGCAGCGCGCAGAAATTTGGCGGCGCATTTTTCCGCGCGCGACACCAACGGAAAATCTTGACGCGCCGCGCCTCGCGCGTCTCAACCTCGCGGGCGGCAACATTCGCAATATCGCGCTGCACGCGTCGTTTCTCGCGGCAGACGAAAAGCAATCCGTCACCATGTCCCATCTCTTGCGCGCGGCGCAGAGCGAATACGCGAAAATGAACAAGACGCTGACGGAGGGGGAGGCGCGAGGGATGAGGGAAGCGTGAAAGGTGGAGCGGGGAGCGGGGAGCGGGGAGCGGGGAGCGGGGAGTGTGGAGCGTGGAGGGTGGAGCGAGAGGCGAGAAACGAGAAACGTGGAGAGTGGAGAGTGAAGCGAGAAGCGAGAGACGTGAGACGTGAAATGAGAGACGAGATGCGTGAATCAAGAGATGACACGCGAGACGCGAGGGGCGATAACCGATACGCGATACGCGATACGCGGGTCCGCGTCGTCCGTCGTCCGTCGTCCGTCGTCGTTTCCATTGACGAATTGATCCTCGAAGGTTTCGCGGCGTCGGAAAAATATCGGATTGGCGAGGCGGTGCAGCGCGAATTGGAACGATTATTTGGGGAAACTACGCGCGGGAACGAATTGATTTCGAGCGGCGCGCGTGAGGTGGTGGACGCGGGCGCGTTTCAGATGCAGAGTGCGCGGGGGGATGTGATTGGTTCGCAGATCGCGCAAGCGGTGTTTGAGGGTTTGCAAACGGAAAAATGATTGGCGAACGACAGCAAGTGAAAAGCAAAGCGGGCGCAGTTTTGAGTTTTGCGCCGATGCCGCGCGCGAATGCGCCGACGACGGATACGATGCGCGACGATTTGAGCGCGCCTTTGCTCGCGCCGCGCGTGGGACATCGCTTTGACAAAATCGCGGTGCTGCCAGAAACGCGGCGAACGCAAGAGACGCCGTCGGGTCTGCCGCAGGAACAGCAAGCGCAGAGCGCACCCGCTCAAGCCAAATCGTTTCCCGGGACGGATGGAGAGATTCCGCAACTCGTCACCAAAGTTGATACGGAAAAGTTTGTCGAACCGCTGATAGCGAACGATGAAATCATGAAAGTGGTTGGGCGCGCGTTTGTTGAGGAATTTGAGCAAGCGCGCACAGCGTCCGCGCGCAAAAAAGCGGCAAAGGACGCGCTGGCGTTTTATGAGGGTTTGTTGAAACGCGAAGCGGATGGCGATCTCGCGCTGCAATCGTATCGGCTCGAATTGTTCACGTCGGAAAATTTGAGCATCTGGCACAGCGCAGCCGCGCTCAAGATCAGCAAAACAGCCAAGCCCAAGACATCTGAAGCACAACCCGCAGCCGCTGAAATTGAAGAGACACCGATTCCCAAACCCACTCACGGCGCGGATGGCGGGCGCTGGCTTTTGGGTACATCATTGGAACCGCAAGCGGACACGAGCAAAAATGATTGGGCGCCCGAAGTGAAAACGCCCAGCACGCAAAAAGCGATCAAACTTGCAAAAGGCGTCACTGTCGGTAATGCGCTCAAAGCGCTTCGCGCGGGGATGGAGACGGATCCCGGAATTGTTGGGAAACAATTGGGCGCGAAATTATTTGATTGCACAAAAATGATTGTGTTGGTTTCGCAGTACATGTATTTTTTGGATCGTTCGGGGTTTATCAATTTTGACGCGATGGAAAAGATGGGATTTTATTTTGCGACGTTGCGCCAGACATTGCCAACAGGCACGTACTTTGTGATGCAGCAATCGCTTGCAACATCCAAGTCTGCGCTCAGCGGCAATGCGCGGATTATTTTGCAGTTGGATGGCGGCGTGTCGTTGTGGCAAGGTAGCGATTTTGCGTTAGCAACGGAACTCCAACATCAAAAAGCGAAAAGTATGTTTGGCGACATTCTCGACGCCAAGAGCGGCATTCTGATCACGGTGCCGCCACAGAGCAGCGTAGGCGTACAGGATGGGGCAACGAACGTCGGCACGGCGGTCAAGCGCGCAGTGTATTACTTGCCATGGGCGGTGCGGAAACTGATTGCGGAGATGAACGCGTTGGATGTTGTCGTGGACGCGGCGGTGGAAGCGGGGATCGAGAAACTTGCGAAAGTTGCGCCCGTGGTGGGTCAAGTTTTGATCGCGCTTGACATGTTTGATCGGGCATTGTGGTTTGGCACGGCGATAGAAACTGCCATGCAAGCGCAAAGTGTGGATGAGATTGATATTGCGGCGCAAGCGATGGCGTATGGCGTCGCGCAATCCGTCGTGGAAGAGGTGACGGAAAAAGGAGTTGACATTGCGACGGGCGGCGCGAAAAAACTGTACGATAAAAAGAAAGACGCGGGCGAAACGCCATCAACCGATGACAGTATCGAACTTGGTGATGAGGATTTTGAAGTCATCACAGATGCGACGAGTCCAGACCAGAATGAAATCGAACTCACGCCAGACGATTATGAAGATGTGACGGATGAGTACACGACACCATCAAACACCAATCTACCTCCGCTCAAACCGATTGCGCCAGAGATTCAACAAATACTGAATAAGGGAGAGCACGCGACACCGAGTGATCAGAAAAAAATTATAGAGTATCTGATGAGTCAGGGCGCAACTTTATCGCCACAAGACTCTGAAAAGTTGCTCAAGTTTTATTTCGCGCCAAAAAAGCCGTTGTATTCGGACGCCGCGCACGCCAAAGAAGGGGCAAGCGCCGCCATCGGAAAAACGTCGGATGAAAATTTGGATACGGCGTGGACGCGCTATGGTGACGCGAATGTAATGATTACGGGCGACAAGATCATGGATGATCTTGCAAAAAATTCAAGCCCCGATAACGTCCAAGTTGCCAAGCTCCTGCCACACTTGTGGGGCGGCTTGCATGACAACGAATTTATGTCGAGTTTGCTGGCTGACGTTTGGAAACGTTCACAAACGATCTCGCCAGAGCGTGTTGCGGCGGAGGGTTACTCGCCTTTTACTCTGGCAATGCTGGATATAGTCAAGGACATTGGAGGAAACACCACAGTCCTCGACAAGCCCTTGAGTAACCAAGAATTTAAACAAGCAGTCCTTGATACCGGACTATTCGTGATTGACAAGACCTTTGCGGACAATGTGCACTCGATGACGATCCATCTCCTTCATGGTCTCGCTGTGGATCGACTGCTGAAGCAACTGAAGCATCCCTGGGGCGCCGCCGATTTCTTTCGCGCCTTGGGACGCTTAAAGGGCACTGTGTTTTCGGAGTTGGGCAATGTAATCTGGGCATTCATGTTCGATACATTGGGCGATCGGTCCAGTCTTCATCGTCCTGAAACTTTAGCGCCCAAAATCAAGAAAGCGTTTTATGAGTTTGAGTAACTCACGTTACGCAGAGCCTGTCATTTCGAGCCGCGTTTGCCGCGATGTAATCATCGCCGAAATCTCGCGCTGGCAAAACCGAGATTTCTCATGGAATTTATCCCGAAGTAATGAGGGATTCGAAATGACATGCATAAGGTGAGTGAGTAAGTGATCCTCAACACCCTCTCGCGTGCGTGGATTTGAAATCCAGCGGCGCGGGTGAAAAGTTATACTTGGCAAATGAACACGCGCGTCATGCTAAAACGAAATCCCGCCTCAAATCTTGCACACACCGCGCAAGGTTTGAATCGCGCGCGCGCAATCGAACACGCGCTTAAGTCACCCGCGCAGCTGCTTGATGTCGCCACGCGCGTTGAGATGCAAACGCGTCTCGGTCATCATTTCGCGCACATTCCCATTTTTCCCGCGCCGCATGGATCAGATATGCAAATTGTGGACGCACAGGATCGCAGCGAACTGCAAGCGGAACGCGCGAGCATGGCAAGCGCGCGGGATGAAAAAATCGTGAATCCCAAAACGGCGTTGCCATTGGATTTGAACGCGGTGCGGATTCACACCGACGCGCGCGCGGCGGAATCGGCGCGCGCGTTGAACGCGTTGGCGTTTACCAGCGGACGCGACATTTTTTTTGACGCGGGACAATACGCGCCGACGACGCGCGCGGGGCAACAATTGCTGGCGCATGAACTCACGCACGTTGCACAACAAACCTGCACACAGCAAACGCGCGCGCCGCAAAATAATTTTGTGATTCAACGTCAAGAAAAAGACTCGCCCGCGCCGTTTGCTCTGCAAACCGCGCTCGACGGCGATGATGACGATGTGCGCGATCTTACGCACAATGCAGCGTGGGAAGACATTGCGATGGATCAAAAACAATCCGCGACGTTGATCATTCATCTCTTGGATGGAATTACGGGTGGCGACGACGAGGACGCGGGCTTGGAGATTCTTCGCAAAGATATTGGCGCAGGCATTTTGGATCCGACATTATGGGAACTGAATCAGCGCGGGCGCTTTGGGCAATTGCTCGATGATTTTGATGGGCAGCAGTACCGCGACTTGTTGACTCTCTTGTCATTCAACATTCACATGCAAAAAGTGCGCGCGCGGTATCTGGACGCGTTCGTGGTCATGTCGTGGGTGCGCGAACATGAGGAACGCGCGATTGTGGATTTGCTGATCAATACACCTGTCACGGATCGCGCGGAACTGCTCGAACCAAAATTTCGGGAAGAAAGTTTGCGCGAGGCGATTGACACGGACGCGTTGAGCGTCAAGTACGAAACGTTGACGCAAGAAGCGTTGGGCGAACGCGCGAAAAAAGTTGTCAAGGACACTGCCACGTGGCGCAAAATTTTTGATGAGGAAGCGAAAAAATGTATCAAGCAAGGCATGACCAAAGAGGGCGCGGACGATTTGTTTCAGCGCGCGGTTGTGGATATTGAAAGAGAAGTGACGCATGAAATTGTGGAGCTTGGGGTGGATGTGACGGCGGAATTGGTGAAACCGTTTGGCGAACCCGATCCCGCGCGCATGGCGGAACTCAACCGCGATTTTCGCAAGCGCATGGCGGGCTTGCTCGCGCGCAAACGCCGCGAATTTTGTGCCGAGCTGCGCTGGGGTGTCGAGTTCAATCGCAATCTGGCTCAAGTGTCTGGAACCGCATGGACCAAAGACGATCTCGACAAGATGGACAAAATTTTGTCAGCGATCCCTGACGAAATTTTGCATGCCGATCCCGATTTCCGAATTTTTCAGCGCGAGAAACAGCGCGTCACCGAACCTCGCCTCGCTGGGGAAGCGGGCGGGGACCGTATCACGCTGCTGAAAGGTTTGACTCTGAGCACGACGGCGCACGAGCTCGGGCATATTGTTCACAATGTTGACCCGCAGTTGTTGAATGATTTTGAAGATATTTCGGGTTGGGAACTTTTGGACGACAAACAACTCGACGCGCTGAGAAGAGGCGACAAGGATTTTGCGCCGCTGCTCGCGCGGCTGGACGAAAAGCGCAAGAACGATGGCATGACGCGCGCGGAATGTGGCGAAAAATTCAAGGACAATTTTTTCTATCTCTACAATCGCTACGGCGCGGGCTATTTCCGTCATCCCTCGCCGCTGCCCGAGGGCAAACAATTTGTGAGCGATTACGCGGGGACGCATCCGCGCGATGATTTTGCGGAAACGTTTGCGGAATATCTGACCAATCCGAATCGCTTGCGCGGCAAATGGTTCCGCGAAAAATTCAAGTTCATGCACATTGAAGTGTTTGTGCGCTTTTGGCTGCGCCGCCAATTCCGCAAGGTGAGCAACGAGCTTGATAAAATTTTTGCCAACACGCTGGACAAATTTCCCGCCCAAAACGCGTTTGTGCAGCGGCTGCGCGATGGGTTCGTTCAAGATTTGTGGGACAAGTTTTTCGACACCGAAAACGCTCTCATTCGCGCGCGCGCAGCGGAAGCGGAAGGAGAAAAATTTAACACACCTATTCCGCTCAAAGGTTCCACCGAAGCGCGCGACAAAACCGCTTTCTTGGTCACAGGCGCGCGCGACATGATGGCGCTGGCTGCAAAAATTCTCCCGCCGCACGTACAATTGGGCAGTGTGCTGATGGGCGCGTTTCTCGAATTGGATGCGTCGCTCGAAGGCGCGTTCACGTCGCTCACGACAAGATTGATGAACGATTTTGAATTTGATCTGTGGGCGCAGTTCGAGCCGTTGGCGGAACGCATCTTGAAGGGCGAGCATATCGTCAAGGACAAATGGACAGAGGTGGACGCCCTCGCCGCGCAAATGGATCGTGTGCCAGATGTGATCGAGAGCTATTTGAACATTTATGCGGAATTGATTCAAGCGCGCCTACAGTTGTTTAATTTTGTGCGCGACGAATTACTAAAACTCAAGGATGGCAGCGAACAGAAAAAATCGTTTCACGCGTTTAGCATCGCGCGCCTCAAACGCTTTAACGAGGCGATGCAGCGCGTGCAGGACAATGTGCGCGCGGGGACGCCGTTCGAGGCGAGCGCGTTCGGCAATCCGAAAATGGAAGCGGCGCAAGACATCAAGGATATCACCGCGTTCAAGCGAACGCTCAAACCCTAAAACCCATGTCCAGTTTTCCCAATTCGCCGCGTCTCATCAAAGGCGGTCTCGTCTTGATCGATCCCGAATCGTCCGCTGTATTGCGCGTGATTCCGCTGCAATACAATCCCGACACCTTGTCGCGCACGCTGCAAGCGCAAACCGTTGGCGAAGGCGCGGATCCGAGCGAAGCATTGCGCTTGAAAGGTCCGCCTGTGGAAACGATCAAGCTCGACGCGGAATTGGACGCGACAGACGCGATGGAATTTCCCGATCAAAACCCAAACGTGGGTGAATTTGGCATCCAGCCCCAGCTCGCCGCGCTCGAAACGATTTTGTATCCGACGAGCGCGCAACTGCAAAGCAACAATTCACTCGCCGCCAGCGGTACACTCGAAATTATTCCCACCGAAGCGCCGCTCGTTCTTTTTGTGTGGAGCAAATCGCGCATCGTTCCCGTGCGCGTGACAGAATTTAGCATCACCGAAGAAGCGTTCGATGTGAATTTGAATCCCTTGCGCGCGAAAGTGAGTTTGGGGATGCGCGTGTTGAGCATCAACGATCTCGGTTTCAATCACAAAGGCGGCAGTTTGTACATGATCTATCAGCAGCAAAAAGAACGGCTCGCGTCGTTGAACAAAACTGGTACACTCGGCGCGTTGGGGATTAGCGGGATACCTTGAGGAAAGGATGAAGGATGAGGGATGAGGGATGAAGGAAATGCACAATGCGAAATGCACAATGACCAACCGACTATCCGACGAACCGACTAACCGACGATGAACGATCCACTTCAAGCATTGATGCAGACGACTCCGTTGACCGCGCAGTTGTTGGCGCCGAACAGTCGTTACGCGGGTATTGCGACGGCGACGCTGGAACGCGCGGATGGGACGACGATTATTTATGTGCGCCGCCGTTTTTGTCCCGATCCCGAACGCCTCGCGTTGTTGTTGGAACACGCGGTCAAGCAAGGCGAGCGTCTCGACAACATCACCGCGCATTATCTCGGCGATCCCGAATTGTTTTGGCGCGTCTGCGACGCGAACAATGTGATGCGTCCTGAAGAGTTGCAAGAGGAGGGGCAGCACATTCGCATTACGTTGCCTGATGGGGTGTAGCGGATCGTCAAACGTGAAACGTCAAACGTGAAACGTGAAGCGTCAAGCGTCAAACGTCAAACGTGATACAAGTGTCGCAAATCATAAATCTGAAATCGAAAATCGAAAATCGAAAATGCTAAAAGGAATTCATCTTACATTGATGATCGGTCCCGTCGTGCCGCAGCCCGCGCCGCAGGTTGTGTTGGACGCGTTGACGAGTGTGCAGGTGACGACGAGCGTGGGGGAACGCAGCGGCTTTCAACTCACATTCACGTTGAGCAACAATTCGCCGCTGCACACCTTGTTCTTGCTTGCGGGCGGAAGCATCCCGCCGATCCTGCGCGTGATTCTCACTGCGACGGTGAGCGGCACGCCGAATGTTTTGATTGACGGTGTTGTGACACATCAACAAGTGACACCCGCAGACGCAGGACGTTCGACATTGACAGTCACGGGAAAAGATTTGAGCGCGGTGATGGATTTGATTGATTTCAGCGGCACGCCGTTTCCCGCGATGCCTGCCGAAGCGCGCGTCGCGTTGTTGTGCGCCAAATACGCGTTTCTCGGCATCATTCCCAAAATCATTCCAAGCGTGTTGATTGACATTCCCATTCCTACCGAAATGATTCCCACGCAGCAAGGCACTGATTTCTCGTACATCACCTCGCTTGCCGATGAAGTGGGTTATGTGTTTTATCTCGAACCAGGTCCGCAGGCGGGGCAGAGCTTTGCGTATTGGGGTCCCGAAATAAAAATTGGCGCGCCGCAGCCCGCGCTCAATATCAACATGGACGCGCACACGAACGTCGAAGCATTGGATTTCACATTCGACGGTGAGTCCGCCACGCTGCCGATTGTGATGATTCAAAACAAAGAAACGAAAGCGATCATTGGCATCCCCGTCCCGCCAATCACGCCGTTGAATCCGCCGCTCGGACTCGTGCCGTCGCTTTCTCTCAAAATCGAATATCAAGATTACACGGCAAAATACAATCCCATCCGCGCCGCGCTGGTGGGCATCACCAAAGCATCCAAAACGGCGGACGCGCTGACGGCGAACGGAACGCTCGACGTGACGCGCTATGGCAGAATTTTGCAAGCGCGGCAACTCGTGGGCGTGCGCGGCGCGGGATTCGCTTACGATGGTTTGTATTACGTCAAAACGGTCAAGCACGAAATCAAGCGCGGCGAGTACAAACAATCGTTCACGCTCACGCGCAACGGTCTGATTTCGACAGTGCCACAGGTGCCCGCATGAACAAGAAATTTTTTGGAAAATATCGCGGCATGGTCATCAACAACATTGACCCGATGCAAATGGGGCGCATTCAAGCGATGGTGCCCGATGTGTCGAACTTGATTCCAACGACATGGGCGATGCCGTGTCTGCCCGTCGCGGGGATTCAAATGGGCGTGTATTCCGTTCCGCCGATTGGTTCGGGCGTGTGGGTTGAATTTGAACAGGGCGATCCCGATTTTCCAATTTGGGTTGGCTGTTTTTACGGGAGCGCCGCCGAAGTGCCTGCCTTATCCAAAACCGCGCCGCCCGCCGTTCCCGCCATCACGTTGCAAACCACGTTGCAAAATGGTCTCATCGTCAGCGATCTCCCAGGACCTACAGGCGGCATCATGTTGCGAAGCGCAACGGGCGCAACGTTGATCGTCAACGACATGGGCATTTACATTCAAAACGGCAAAGGCGCGAGCATCACGATGGTCGGTCCGAACGTGACGATCAACAACGGCGCGCTGGTGGTGATTTAATGCCTGGCTTTATCGTTCATCTCGGCGCAACCGTCTTGTGTATGCACGGCGGGCAAGCAACGCCAACCGCGCCCAATCCGCGCGTGTTTGTGAGCGGACAACCCATCGTGACGCTGACCACGCCTTACGTTGTCGCCGCGTGTCCCTTCGTCCCGCCAAGCGGCAACGGACCGTGTGTCACCGCGCAATGGATAGTCGGCGCGACGCGCGTATTCTCAAACGGCGCGCCCGTGATTGTGCAATCCAGCAGTTCCGTTTGCGCGCCAACAGCTACACCACTCATCGTCATCATCACGCAAACGCGCGTGACCGCCGCTTGACTCCCCTCTCCTCAAAATTTTTGCAAAAAATTTTGAGGAGAGGGGTCGGGGGTGAGGCATGAATCTCGACTACCCAATTCATTTCGACGGACGCGGACGCACCGCCGCCACCGATGACGACGATCACATTCGCGACATGATCGAACAGGTATTGTTCACAATGCCCGGTGAACGCGTGAATCGTCCCTCATTCGGCAGCGGCTTGCTGCAACTCGTCTTTGCGCCCAACAGCGACGCGCTCGCGGCTGCGACGCAAATGAGCGTGCAAGCATCTTTGCAGCAATGGCTCGGCGATTTGATTTTGGTGCAAAATGTGGATGTTCAAAACATTGAATCGAAATTGCTTGTGACGGTGCAATACATTGTTCGTCGCACGCAGCAAGCGCAAGTCGCGCAGTTTGCGCGCGCGATTTGAAGAATGTTTGGGGAGAGTCTAACGGGGATGAACAGCCGTTCAGCGATGTGCAATCCGTTGGATTGCCGAAATCGCCGTCTGAAAAAGGTTCAAATCGCGCAGCGATTCCCAATGCGGAGCGTTTTGTCTTTTGTCAGCCGTGAAATTCTATTTCATGGGAGCCGCGCGGATGATCAAGATACGTTTAGGGATATTCAATGTTGCTCAACCAATTCGAGCGCATCCAAAATCGCCGCGCGTTCCGTTTCCCACGACACTGCTTCGGACACGCCGCCGCTCGCCATCGCGCCGTACTGCTCAGCTAACTTGAGCGCCGCATCCAGAATCAAATTGCCCTGTTCCAACGATTGCAAATTGTCAACGCGAATTTCTAACGTGTACATGATGCCACCTCCACGACCCATTATACACACCTCTCAATCTGTATGATTTACTCTTGCTGCACCGAGCGCCGCCGCGCGGCAATTCTCGAACATCCAACCTTCAACGGAATTGATTTCCTTGAAGTGTTGGACGACGCGTCGTTGCCAAACAATCAGCGTCAGCGAACCTTGTTCGTGCATTTCATCAAACCCCTCGCGGCAAATGCGATTGAAAAAGAAAACGTTCGCATTGAGGGTGGCGAACGGATAAAAAATATCGCGGTGACGAACACGAGTGTTGGCGCGGGAAATGACGCGAATGTCCTCATCGTGAATGTTGACGCGCCTGGCGATTTTTCGTTCTACACATTGCGCCTCATCACGGATGCAAGCAATCCCAATCCTCCCGAAGGAATTGATCCCCAACGCGCATCCGTTGAATTTTCCTTCAAGGTAGAATGTGGCAACGATTTTGATTGCGAGATGCAAAACGATTGTCCGCCTGAAGCGCGTGCTGAACCAGAGATAAACTATCTCGCCAAAGATTACGCGTCGTTTCGGCAATTGATGTTGGATCGCATGTCCGCGTTAATGCCGCAGTGGCGCGAGAGAAATCCTGCCGATGTCGGCGTCGCGTTGGTGGAATTGCTGGCATATGCAGCTGATCATTTGAGTTACGAGCAAGATGCGATTGCGACGGAAGCGTATCTCGGCACGGCGCGGCGGCGCGTTTCGGTACGGCGTCACGCGCGGCTCGTGGATTATTTCATGCACGACGGCTGCAACGCGCGCGCGTGGATTCACGCGCGCGTGAACGCGGATACGAATTTGGAAAAAGGGACGCAATTTTTTACGCGCGTCTTTAATCAACCCATTCGCATTGCGCCCAATTCACGCCCGCAGGATGACGCGTTGGCGCAGAGCCCCACTGTGTTTGAAGCGATGCAGGATGCGCGTTTGTTTGTCGCGCATAATGATCTCGCGTTCTACACTTTCGGCGCACAGGAATGTTGTCTGCCGCGCGGCGCAACGCGCGCGACATTGCGCGGCAAATTGGAACAATTGCAGCAAGGCGCGGTTTTGATTTTTGAAGAGGTGATCGATCCAGAAACAGGGAATGTGGACGACGCGAATCCCGCGCATCGGCACGTAGTTCGTCTCAGACAAGTAACCGTGACGCAAGACCCACTCGGCGGACGTTTTGAAAATCCGCCGAGTGACGACGCGGTGGATGTGACCGAAATCGAATGGGGCGCGGAGGATGCGCTGCCATTTCCGCTTTGTATCTCGTCAAAGGTCGGACAGAAAATTATTTCGGACATTAGCATCGCGCACGGCAACATCCTCCTCGCGGATCACGGAATCACGTTGCCGCCCGAATCGCTCGGCGCGGTTCCCAATTCAACGCTGACGTACGCGCCCCTCACAAACGGCGATCTTTGCGCGGAACGCGAATTGATTCCGATTCCCCCGCGCTTTCGTCCTTTTTTGAAAAACGCGCCGCTGACGTTTGCGAATGAGTTGGAGGCAAACGCGTCGGCGCGCGCGTCTCTCGCAACCGCGCCCGCGCACGCGCTGCCCGCGATCTCTCTCGCAAGTACGTTAAACATGAACACCGCGCAATGGAAAGCTCAACACGATTTGTTCAACAGTGCAGCTGACGCGAACGAGTTTGTTGTGGAAATCGAAAGCGATGTGCGCGCCTACTTGCGCTTTGGCAGCAACACGCACGGCAAACGCCCCGACAGCGGCACGAGTTTTACCGCAACCTATCGCGTGGGCAATGGCGCGGCGGGAAATGTGGGCGCGGACAGCATCGCGCATGTTGTTAGCGGGGACGGAAGCATTGACGCGGTGCGGAATCCGATAGCCGCGATGGGCGGACAAGAACCCGAGTTCATTCAAGATGTGCGCGAGCGCGCGCCTTACGCGTTTCGCACACAGGAACGCGCAGTGACGCCCGACGATTACGCGCGGATTGCGGAACGGCTAGGGGAACGCGGGGGGGGAGCGGAACGCGGCGATGTATCCATCGCGGGCGAGCGTTCCGTACAACGCGCAGCTGCATCATTCCGTTGGACGGGCAGCTGGCGCACGGTGTTTGTCACGGCAGACCGCTTTGGCGGCGCGCCCGTAGATGCGCCATTTGAACAGGCGCTCGTGGATCATTTTGAACGCTATCGTATGGCAGGACACGATGTCGAAATTGACACGCCGCGTTCTGTTTCGCTCGAAATCGAAATGCGCGTGTGCGTGAAATCTGATTATTTCAAGAGTGATGTGCAGCGCGCGTTACTACAAATTTTCAACAATCGTCTTTTGCCCGATTATTCGCGCGGCGTTTTCCATCCCGACAATTTCACGTTTGGTCAATCCCTATATTTGAGTCGCCTGATTGCGGCGGCGCAAGCGGTGGCGGGCGTGGACTCGGTGGAGATTACAAAATTTCAACGACAAGGGATTGAAAGTAAAACTGCGTTGAATAGTGGAAAATTAGAATTGGGCAGATTGGAAATTGCGCGCTGCGACAACGATCCCAATTTTCCTGAACGCGGCGTGTTTCGATTGGTGATGTTGGGGGGAAAATAACAATACAGAATGCACAATGCACAAGTAGATTCCATCTGAAAATTCATGAATGATTGTAGTTGCTGTCAAGGATTGAGCGCGGAAATACCGGAACAACTTTTTAATCGTCCGGGCTTGAACGCCGTCGCGTATCGTATCGGCACACATGCGCGTTTCAAGGAATCGCTGCTGGCGCGTTTGACGACGATTGGCTTGCCCGCGCTGCGCGAATTGAAAACGCGCGCGGACGACGATTTTTCCATCGCGCTGCTCGACGCGTGGGCGATGGTTGGCGATGTGCTGACGTTTTATCAAGAGCGCATCGCGAACGAAAATTTTTTACGCACGGCGACGGAACGATTGTCCTTGCGCGAACTCGCGCGATTGGTTGGATATAAATTGCGTCCTGGTGTTGCCGCGAACACGTATCTTGCATTCACACTTGAAACCGCGTCCGGCGCGCCCGCGTCCACGACGATTGATGTGGGAACGCGCGGGCAAAGCATTCCCGGTCCGGACGAACAGGCGCAAAGCTTTGAGACAATTGAAAAAATTACCGCGCGCGCCGCGTGGAACGCGCTCACGCCACAGCAAACCAAATTCGTTTATCCCAAATTCGGCGATACCGCAATTTATCTCAAGGGCTTGGATACAAATCTCAAAGCAGGTGATGTGTTGCTGTTTGTCGGCAGTGAACGCGAAAAGAATCCCGCGAACGAGCAGTGGGATTTTCGCCGCATTACGCGCGTGGATGCCGACGCCGCAAACAATCGCACACGCGTGGCGTGGCGCGAACTGCTCGGCTCGACCCAGCCCTTAATCAAACCTGCCGCACAGCCAAAAATTTATGCGCTGCGCCAGCGCGCCAACATCTTTGGTTACAACGCGCCCGATTGGCGGCTTTTGGCGAACTCTACCAAAGCGAATTATCTGGGGAAAAACGAAAATGACCTCACCGCCACCGACAAAACAGAATGGAAGGATTTTGTAGTTTATTCGCCTGCCCAGCGCGCATCGGCTACGGGTCAACACGACACGCTTGATCTCGATCAAGTGTATTCGTCTATCGTCGCGGGGAGTTGGCTCGTGCTTGCATTGCCGAGCTACACCGAAGTCTATCGCGTCGTCAGCGCGGTGGAAGCGGCGCGCGCCGAGTACGCCATCAGCGCCAAAGTGACGCGCGTCGAATTGAGCGGCGAGAATCTTGAACTCTTTAACGACGTTCGAAATGCGACAGTGTTTGCACAGAGTGAAGAGCTTGTCCAGGTTGCCAAGCCCATCACCAAAGATGTTTTTGGCGCGGCGTTCACACTCGACCAACGCGTTGACGATTTGACGGCGGGTCAAGCGCTTGTCGTTTCGGGAACCGATGTCAACAGCCGCGCGCGTGTCGCCGAAAGCGTGACCGTGCAGCGCACAGAACTTGACGGTGATGCGACACGCCTGATTCTCACCACCGCGCTGCAACATCGTTATCTCCGCGACAGTGTCACTATTTCTGCAAATGTCGCGCTTGCGACGCACGGCGAAAGCGCGCGCGAAATTTTGGGCAGCGGCGATGCGAGCAAAACGTATCAACACTTTACGCTCAAACAGCCGCCGCTCACGTTCATTAGCGCGGCAAATGAAAGCGGCGCGGCGTCCACGCTTCAAGTGACGGTGAATGATGTGTTGTGGCATGAGACGCAAACGTTGTACGGAACAAATGCGCGGGATCGCGTTTTCGTCACACGCAATTCTGAAGATGGCAAAACCACAATTCAATTTGGTGATGGAAAAACGGGCGCGCGTCCGCCGACAGGCGCGGGCAATTTGCGCGCAGCGTATCGCAAAGGGATCGGCAAAACAGGCAACGTAAACGCGGGACAGTTGAGTTTGCTGCTCACGCGCCCGCTCGGCGTCAAAGAGGTGACGAACCCACTCGCGGCAAGCGGCGGCGATGACGCGGAAAACGCAGCCGACGCGCGCGCGAATGCGCCGCTGACCGTGCTTACGTTGGGACGCATCGTTTCCTTGCGCGACTATGAGGATTTCGCGCGTTCGTTCGCGGGTGTCGCAAAAACGTTAGCGACGTGGACGTGGGATGGACAAATGCGCGGCGTGTTTGTGACGATTGCGGGACCCGACGGCGCGGCGATTGACGCGGACAGCGTCACATACAAAAACTTACTCGCGGCAATGAAAAACGCGGGCGATCCGTACGTTTCATTGCGCGTGCAAACATTTCGTCCCGCGCTCTTTACGCTGGCTGCGAATGTCAAAATTGATCCTGATTATGATTCGACGCGTGTCCTCGCGCAGATCGAAAAATCATTGCGCGACGAATTTTCCTTCGCGGCGCGCGCGTTTGGTCAACCCGTCGCAGCGAGTCAAATTCTCACCGCAATCCATTCGGTGCGCGGGGTGATCGCCGTTGACCTGAACGCGTTGTATCGCATCGGCGACGCGGCAGTACCGAACGCGCGGCTCGCTGCCGCGTTTCCACGCGCGGGCGCGGAGGGCACGGTGGACGCGGCGGAATTGTTGATGCTTGATCCGCGCCCCGTCACGTTGGGTGTGATGCCATGATGAACGAAACTGATCAGCTCTACCAACTTTTACCCGCCGTTTATCGCTTGCGCGATGCGGAACGCGGCGAGCCATTGCGCGCGTTGCTCGCGGTGATTGCGGAGCAAGTGGACGCGCTACAAGAAAATCTCGCGCAGTTGTACGATGATCAATTCATTGAAACGAGCGCGGATTGGGTTGTGCCGTACATTGGCGATTTGATTGGTTATCGGGCGTTGAACGGTGTTGTTCCCAAAATCAGCAGCCCGCGCGCCGAAGTGGCAAACACCATCGCGTATCGCCGCCGCAAAGGGACTGCCTCCGCGCTGGAACAACTGGCGCGCGATGTGACGGGGTGGGACGCGCGCGTTGTGGAATTTTTTCAATTGCTCGCCACGACGCAATACATGAATCACATTCGCCTGCGCGCGATTGTCACGCCCGATTTGCGAAAATGGGAACCGCTCGAACGACTCGGCAGCGCGTTTGAAACCACCGCGCATACGCTCGATGTGCGAAATATTTTCTCTAAACGCGGCAAGTACAACATTCCAAACATTGGCGTTTTTCTATTTCGCCTGCGCGCATCTCCGCTCACCAACTCGCCCGCGTTCCAATTCGACGCGCATCGTTTCTTGTTCAGTCCATTGGGAAATAACACGCCGCTGTTTAATCGTCCTGAGACGGAAAAGACGATTACGCATCTTGCGACACCGCGTAATGTGCCGCTGCCCATTTCGCGGCGTGTCTTGAATGAATCACTTGCAGATTACTATGGACGCGAATCAAGTATTTTGCTGTGCGTGGATGATGCGGACATTGACGCATCGCAAATCGTCGTGTGCAATTTGTCAGATACAAGCGGCGGCGCGTGGGCGCATCAACCGCCTGCGGGAAAAATCGCGGTGGATCCCGTGCTTGGGCGCATCGCGTTCAATGAAATAGATGCCGCGCCGAGTTCCGTTAATGTTTCGTTCCATTACGGTTTCAGCGCGGACATGGGCGGTGGGGAATACCATCGCGCGGATTCGTTCGACGATGCGGCGCAGCCCGTACAAAATGTGAATAGTGGCGCATCCATTCAAGACGCGCTCGATGCCATCACGGAAAGCAGTTCGGTGGAAATTGGCGACAGCGCGCGGTATGCGGAAACGCTCGCCATCAATGCAGCTGCAAACGCGCGGATCGAATTGCGGGCGGCGAATCACGCGCGCCCACATCTTGCGCTTGGCGGCGATTTTGTCATTCAAGGCGATCCGAGCGCGCAAGTGACTTTGAATGGTCTGCTCATTAGCGGCGGCGCGCTGCGCGTGTCGGGAGATTTTGGCACGCTGCGTTTGCGTCACTGCACCCTCGTGCCGGGGCAAACGCTCATGACAGATGGGACGGCTGTTTCGCCTGACGCGCCAAGTTTGATTGTGGACGCGCCAAACGCGGTGATTGAAATTGATCACTGCATCATCGGCGCATTGCGCGTGGTTGAGAGCGCGCGCGTGGTAATCACAAACAGCATCGTGGATGCGACAGAGGAAACGAGGGTAGCTTTCGCGGCATTGGACAATGAAAGCGCGGGCGCGCCGCTCACAATTAAGAATACAACCGTTATTGGAAAAATTCATACACGCGAAATCGAACTCGCGTCCAATTCGATTTTTCTCACGCGTCTGGCGGAAAGCGATGCGTGGGATGCGCCCGTGATTTCGACGCGCAAGCAAGCGAGCTGTGTGCGTTTTTCGTATGTGCCATTTTTTTCCCAAACGCCGCGCCGCTATCGTTGTCAACCGACGAAACCTTCTGATGAAGCGCGCGTGCGTCCGCAGTTCAATTCATTGCGTTATGGCGATCCCGCATACTGCCAACAGAGTCAACGCTGCGCGGCGGAAATTCGCGCGGGCGCGGACGATGAAGCAGAGATGGGCGCGTTTCACGATTTGTATCAACCGCAGCGCGAGAGCAATTTGCGAACGCGGCTCGACGAGTATTTGCGGTTTGGTTTGGAGGCGGGAGTATACAAAGGATGAGGGATGAAGGATGAAGGATGAATCGCGATGGTTTTTATTGCCTCATCCTTCATCCTTCCGCCTTCATTCTTTATTTTGGGAGTTTCCATGAAAGGCGATTTTAGCCGCGACACATTTGATGCCAAGAAACATTATGCCCGCGTATTGATGCAGCAGGGGCGCGTGCAGACGGACGCCGATTGGAATGAACAAGCCGCGATAGACGAGCATCGCGAAACCATCACCGCGTTGGATGTGATTGGCGCGTGCGGCGCGCCGATACATGATGCGGGCTTTGCGATCGCAACGGATGGGAAAACGCTCACGATTGGCAAGGGGCGTTTTTATGTGGATGGCATTCTGGTCGAGAACGATGCTGATGTCGCGTTTGACGCGCAGCCCGATTTGCCGAACTCGCCCGATCTGTTGGAATTGTTGAAAAACGCGGACAAAGCGAACGGCATTGTGTATCTCAATGTGTGGGAGCGACACATTACCGCGCTCGATGATCCGCTGATTCGTGAAGTTGCGCTCGGCGGACCCGATACGACGACGCGCGTAAAAATTGTGTGGCAGGTGCGCGTACTGCCCGTAAAAACAAAAGCGCAAGATTCAGACAATTGCGCCGATTTGCGCGCGACACAAAATAATTTGCGCGAGACGCTGAAAAAATTAGAGGAGGCAGGGGCGAGCGCGGCGCGCATTGCGGCGATCCAAAAGAAACTGGATCAGGTCGAAAAACAATTGGCGGAAGAATGTGCGGGCGTTTCGTGCGCCAGCGAATTTCCCGAATGGAATAAATTGACTGTGCCGCGCAATCCCCTGATGAACGCACGCACGGTGCCGCCGAGCGATGACGATAATCCATGTCTGTTGCCGCCGAGCGCGGGTTATCAACGTCTCGAAAATCAATTGTATCGCGTCGAAATTCATCAAGGCGGCAATTTCAAAACGGGCGACAAAAATGTGACCTTCAAAGCATCGCGCGATAATGGCACGGTTGTGACGTTGATTGAAAAAATGAATGGGCAGGAAATTACCGTGCGCGATGTGGGACCCGATGATGTGTTGGGGTTTGCGAATGGGCAGTGGGTTGAAGTGAGCGATGACGCGTTGGAATTGAATGGCGCGTCGGGCGAGTTGATTCAAATTGAGGAGGTGAACGCGGCGACGCGCGTGATCAAGTTGGCAAGCGCGCCCGCGTTAGTTTATGACGCGACGCGTCATCCGAAATTGCGGCGGTGGGATACAAAGGACGCGGTGGCAATTTCAAGCGATTGGATTGAGTTGGAAGGCGGCATTCAAATTCAGTTTGGGGAAGGGGCGTACAAAACGGGCGACTATTGGCTCATCCCCGCGCGCACGGCGACGGGGGAAATCGAATGGCCGCCATTTGAAATTCCAAACACCGCGCCCGTCGCGCAGCCGCCGCGCGGCATCGCGCATCACTACTGCCGCCTTGCGCTCGTGCAATTTCAACGCGACCGTTTTGAAGTGATCGCGGATTGTCGCAAATTATTTCCGCCGCTCACGGAGGTTGGCAGCGCGGTCGCGGTGTCCGCGTTCCATATCACTGGCACAAATTGGTTAAACGACGACCTGTTTGAGCTGGGGCAATTTTTTCAAGAGGGTTTGGTGATGCAAACCAATGCGCCGCCCGATCCGCGTTCGGTGGACGAAGCGAACGTGATCGTCACGATGGAACTCACGCCCTCCGCCGACAACGCGCCCGTTGGTTCATTCAGTCCGTTGGTGGTGCTGGATGGACAAATCATTGGCTCGTTCGGCGATCCGAATGTAATCATCTGGCGTCCATCGGCGAGTTTGCGCGAACGGCTTGCCGCGCTGCTTGGGCGTTCGATCGCGCGCGTGCGCGTCACCTTGAAAGGACATACGATTTGGAGCGAGCAAAGCGGGACGCGCCGCTACCTCGATGGGCAAGCGTTCGGTATTCCGACAAGCGGCGCGGGGCGAAAAAAATCGCGCATCGCGCTGCAATTCCCAACGGGCGACGGCGCGCGCGCGAGTGATTTTGAAAGCTGGTTTTATCTCGGACCGCAAACCGCGCCCCCGAACGCGATTCAAGTTGCGCGCGTGACATTTATCAATGTCGCGGGCGCGCCGAGCAGCGCGGGGGTTTTGAATCTGCCGCCTGTGCCGACGGATGTTGCCTTCAAGACGGGTGAAAATGTGAACGTGATCGAGATTCAATTCAATCGTCCCGTGCGCGGCGAAGGATTAGAAGTGGGCGATGCGCCATCGGGCGTGCGCGTGGAACGTTTGGGCGGGCGCGTGCCTGTGCGGATCGGAAGTGAAGTGCATCTCACGGACGCGCAGACGGTTCAATATCGCGCGCGCGATCCGCAAATTTTTCTGGAAGGGCGTTATCGGCTCGTCGTGCTGGGCAGCGATCAACAAGATGCGCCCGCCGTGCGCGCGGCGGACGATGCTTCGCTGCTGGACGGCAATTTCGACAATACAGGGGGAGAGAATTTTGTGATGCCGTTCGTGTCGCGCTGACGGATGAGCGCGTCGTGTCCTCGTCATGCGCGGATCAAAAAAGCCCGCGCGTGATTCGGGGTCTTGACAAATCCAAAATATCCCCTAAACTATGCACACGAGTACATTAACTATTGTACTCGTGTGCATTTCTTTGCAAGCCCATAGGCGACGATGCCCATTACGGTCAAAGACATTGCCCGACGCGCGGGCGTTTCCCATCCCACCGTCTCGCGCGCCCTCCGCGACGATCCCCGCGTTACACCCGACACCACCGCGCGCATCAAACACATCGCGGCGGAACTCGGCTACGTTCCCAGCGCCGCTGCGCGGAGTCTCAAGACCAATCGCACCCGTGTCATCGGCATCCTCGTCAATCGCATTTCAGACCCGTTCTATAGTCGTGTTCTCGACGGCATCCAAGATACCCTCGCCGCCGCCGGGTACAGCATTTTTCTTTCCGCCGCCAACAATGAAGTCACCGATCCCGAAAACGCGACGGTGCGCGCGATCATCGAGCATCGCGTCGAAGGGCTCATCGTTTGCTCCATGTTTGTGAGTGCGGCGCATTACGCGCGTCTCACCGCGCCGCATCGCCCCCTCGTCATCGCGCACAATCTCGCGCCCGATGACACGCCGTACACGATCTACCATGACGATCATTTTGGCAGTTCGCAATTGACTCAACACCTCATCGAACTCAGTCACACTCAAATCGCGTTTGTTGGCAATACGCGCAAAGGGCGCGAGACGCGCGATCGTCTCGAAGGGTTTTGTGAAACGATGCAGCGCGCGGATTTGCAAATTCCATTGGAATACATCGCGTACGACAGCCCCGACGCGCCGCTCGCGACTTCTCAAGCCGTGCGCGGTTTGATGCAGCTCCCTTCACCGCCAACCGCGTTGATTTGTTACAACGACGCGATGGCAATTGGCACGATGGAGACATTGAGACAAATGGGTTTGGAGGTGCCGCGTGATTGTTCCGTGGTTGGCTTTGACAATATATCGTTCAGCGCCTACGTGCATCCACTTTTGACAACGTTCGATCAACCCAAATATGAATTGGGACGCGTCGCGGCGGAAATGATGCTGCAACAACTCGATGTGTCGCGCGCGGAAACGATTGCGCGTGACGATTCGCGCATCACCTTGCGCGGTTCCCTCTTGGTTCGTGAATCCACCGCGCCGCGCATGTCATTGCGAGGGACGAAGCAATCTCACACGCGAGTCGATTCGAGATTGCGGCGATTGAGCTCATCGCATCGCCCAACCCGCTCGCAATGACAACCCCGCCCCGCGCCTTTGACCTCATCACGATGGGGCGTTCGAGTTTGGATTTGTATTCGAACGATGTCGGCGCGCCCTTTGTTGAAATTACAAGCTTTGCCGCGTATGTCGGTGGTTCGCCTACGAATATCGCGGTGGGCGCGCGGCGTCTGAATTTGAATGTCGCGCTGCTCACTGCGGTTGGGAACGATCCTATTGGTGATTTCATCCTTCATTTTTTGACGCGCGAGAAAGTGGACACGCAATTTATTCCGCGCAAACCCGGCACGCGCAGCAGCGCGGTGGTTTTGGGCATTGAGCCGCCCGATAAATTCCCGCTCGTTTTTTACCGCGACAATGCAGCAGACATCCAATTGACAATAGACGATGTGTTGGCGCTGCCTCTCGCGCAAACGCGCGTCTTTGAATTTGCTGGCACGAATCTCGCGCAAGAGCCGAGCCGCAGCGCAACGCTTTTCGCCGCCGAACGCGCAAAACAATTCGGCGCGACGGTGATGCTCGACATTGATTTTCGCCCTGACCAATGGCGCGACCCGCGCGCATTCGGCATTGCGATTCGCTCCGCGTTGCGCCATGTCGAAATTGTGATTGGCACGGATGACGAAATCAACGCGGCGATGTTGACCGATCCGCGGCAGATCGAAATGAAAGCAAGCCAAGTGTCCGACGCGCATGTGTCTGGCGAAACGGAACGGATCATAGAAACGTTGTTATCGCTCGGACCAAACGTGGTGGTTGAAAAACGCGGCGCAGACGGCGCGCGTGTGCATCTCGCGTCGGGAGAAAAAATTGACGCGCTTGGCTTCCCCGTCGAAATCTACAACATTCTCGGCGCGGGCGACGCGTTCGCGGCGGGATTCATTTATGGGTACGTAAAAGGCTGGGATTGGCACAAAGCCGCGCGCATGGGGAACGCGTGCGGGGCGATTGTGGTGACGCGACACGGCTGCGCGAATTTTATGGGGTATGAGTATGAGGTGTTAAAGTTTGTTGAAGAGCGTGGAGGGTTTTGAGAAGTGGAATCGGATCACCATATTCGCGTGCGACTTGCAGCCAGCCGAGGATTGCTTCGCGAATGTTCGCCAGCGCTTCGTCGTAGGAATCACCTTGAGAATGAACACCTTTGAGCGATGGACAATGAACCGAATATCCGCCATCCTCTTCTCGCTCCAACACGACGCGATAACGATGCACAATTGCCGTTTTCATAAGCTCCTCCTCATTTCCATTCATTATACGATTCGTTAGATAGGCGAGCAAATAGGAAAGTTCCATGACTATGATCCGTCTCACCATGGCGCAAGCCCTCATTCGTTTTCTAAAAAACCAATACGTCGAACGCGACGGCATTGAACAACAATTCTTTGCGGGCTGTTGGGGCATTTTCGGTCACGGCAACATCGCAGGCATCGGTCAAGCATTGCAAGAAAATCCCGATTTTCGGTACTATTTGATTCAGAATGAACAGAACGCTGTGAATATCGCCGCCGCGTACGCGAAAATGTCGAACCGTTTGCGCGCGTTCGCTTGCACGAGTTCGATTGGGCCTGGCGCGCTGAATATGGTGACGGGCGCGGCGGTGGCGACGATCAATCGTTTGCCTGTGCTTTTATTACCCGGCGATATTTTTGCGCGGCGCAATGTCGCGCCCGTGTTGCAGCAACTGGAATCGCCCGCGTCGCAAGATGTTTCGGTGAACGATTGTTTCAAACCCGTCTCGCGGTATTGGGATCGCCTCAATCGCCCCGAACAACTCATCACCGCGCTGCCCGAAGCGATGCGCGTCTTGACTTCTCCCGCCGATACAGGCGCGGTCACGCTGTCCTTGCCGCAAGATGTTCAAGCCGAAGCATTTGATTATCCCGCCGCGCTTTTTGAAAAACGCGTATGGCACATTGCGCGCAATCGTCCCGACGCAAACGCGCTCAAGCGCGCGGTGCAAATGATTCGCGCGTCCAAAAAACCGATCATCGTCGCGGGCGGCGGCGTGATTTACAGTGAAGCAACAGATGTGTTGAAACAATTTGTCGAACAGACGGGCATCCCTGTCGGCGAAACACACGCGGGCAAAGGTTCGCTGCCCTACAATCATCCGCTCGCGCTCGGCGCAATCGGCGTCACGGGGACACGCGCGGCGAATCTCATCGCGCGTGATGCCGATCTTGTCATTGGCATTGGCACGCGCTATTCCGATTTCACCACCATGTCGAAAACCGCCTTTCAAAATCCCGCGGTGAAATTTATCAACATTAACGTCGCGGAGTTTGACGCGCACAAACATTCCGCGCTCGCGTTGGTGGGCGATGCGCGCGTGACGTTGGAAGAATTGAGCCGCGAGATTGGAGATTGGAAAACGACGGGCGAATATCGCGCGTATGCGGCAAAGCGAAATCGAGAGTGGGATGAGGAAGTAACGCGCATTTATGGCATCGAACATGGACCGCCGATTTCGCAAGGCGAAGTGATTGGCGCGCTCAATACGATTGCGGGCGAACGTGATGTGGTGATCAACGCGGCGGGCAGCGCGCCGGGCGATTTGCATAAATTGTGGCGCAGCCGCGATCCGAAAAGTTATCACATCGAGTATGGCTTTTCGACGATGGGCTATGAAATTCCCGGCGGCATTGGCGTAAAACTCGCGGATCCGACGCGCGAGGTGTTTGTGATTGTTGGCGACGGCTCGTACTTGATGATGCCGCAAGAAATTTTGACGTGCGTGCGTGAAGGCATCAAAATCAATATCGTCTTGATTGACAATCACGGTTTCCAAAGCATCGGCGGTTTGTCGAACGCAATCGGCAGTGAAGGCTTCGGCACGTTTTACAAATATCGCGGCGCGAACGGCAACTATGACGGCGCGAATTTGCCGATTGATTTTGCCGCGAACGCGCGTTCACTCGGCGCAAACGTGATCGTCGCCAACGATTTACCTTCCCTCCAAAACGCGCTCGCGGAATCGAAACGCGCGAAGGAAACCACCGTTGTCGTCATTGAAACGGATCGCGACGCGCGCGTGCCGGGGTACGCAGCGTGGTGGGATGTGCCGATTGCAGAGGTGGCGGAAAGCGAAGCGGTGCGCGAAGCGGCGCGCGAGTACGAGATCGCAAAACAGCGCGAGCGGTATTTTTTGTGAATTGATTTGTAGTGACGAATTTATTCGTGGAGCTAGGGGAACGATTGAAATCGTCACTACGAAATACGAGCCCTTACCATGAACGACAAGATTCTAAGAAATTACATCAACGGCGAATGGCGCGCCTCGAGCGCGACGAATTTTCTCGACGTGATCAATCCCGCGACGGGCGAGTTGTTAGCCAAGACGCCCTTTTCGCTTGCTTCGGAAGTGGATGACGCCGCGCACGCCGCGCACGCCGCGTTCGACAGTTGGCGGCGCACGCCCGCCATCGAACGCGTGCAATATCTGTTCAAACTCAACGCGCTGTTGCAAGAACACTTTGACGAATTGGCGCGGTTGATCACGCAAGAGAACGGCAAGACGTTGGCGGAAGCGCGCGGCGAAATGCAGCGCGCGGTGGAAAACGTCCAAGTCGCGTGCGGGATTCCGATCTTGATGCAGGGCGATATGTCCGAAGACATTGCGGCGGGCATTGATGAATTCATGATCCGCCAACCCGTCGGCGTGTGCGCGACGATTTGCCCGTTCAATTTTCCCGCGATGATTCCGTTTTGGTTCATGCCCTACGCGCTGGCGTGCGGCAACACCTACATCGTCAAACCATCAGAACGCACACCCTTGACCATGACGCGCATTGTGGAAATGATCGAGTCAACGGGATTGCCGAAAGGCGTTTTGAATCTCGTGCATGGCAGCGCGGACACGGTGAACGCGATTTTGGATCATCCACTCATTCGCGGCATCACATTCGTTGGCTCGACGCCCGTGGCGCGGCACATTTACGCGCGCGCGTCGGCGAATGGGAAACGCGTGCAGGCACAGGGCGGCGCGAAAAATCCTGTGATTATTTTGCCCGATGCGGATTTGGACATGACGACGCGCATTATTGCGGACAGCGCGTTTGGTTCAGCGGGGCAGCGGTGTCTCGCCACATCCTTGGCAATCACGGTAGGAGAAGCGCGCGAAACATTTGTTGAAGCAATTGCGGATGCAGCTGCGAAACGCGTCGTCGGTTATGGCTTGAATGACGGCGTGGAAATGGGACCGGTCATTACCTCACAGAGCCGCGCGCGCATTGAAGGTTTGATCCAAAAAGGCGCGGACGAAGGCGCGGCATTGGTGGTGGATGGACGCCAGCCAAACATTCGCGGCTACGAAAATGGATTTTTTGTGCGGCCGACGATTCTCGACAATTTGTCACCGCGCGGCGAAATCGCGCAGACGGAAATTTTTGGGCCCGTGTTGGGCGTGATGCACGTCGAAACGGTTGACGACGCGATTGCGTTGGTGAACAGCAGCAAGTACGGGAACATGGCTTGCTTGTTCACATCGAGCGGCGCGGCAGCGCGCAAATTTCGCTACGAGGCACAGGTGGGCAACATCGGCATCAATATTGGCGTCGCCGCGCCGATGGCGTTCTTTCCGTTCAGCGGCTGGAAGGAAAGTTTTTTTGGCATCCTGCACGGGCAAGGCAAACATGCGGTTGAATTTTTTACGCAGACCAAAGTGGTGGTGGAACGGTGGCCGAAAGAGTGGTCGCGGAAATTCTAGCGCGTGTGTTGATCAAGTCAGGGGATTGAAAACGCGAATCGGCGCGAATCAAAACGCGAATCTAAGCGAATCTTTTAGAAACAAAATAATATTCGCGTAGATTCGTATGGATTCGCGAAGATTCGCGTTGGGAAAAATTTTCTGGTATTGAACATCACGCAGTACGTAATCTCAACCTCAATGACATTCGCCCTCACCCATGCCCAAACTATTTTCACTCGGACGCCGCCGCGCGCTGCAAGCGAGTTCGACGGCAAACGGCATCTTTACGATTCTCGCCGCCGATCATCGCGACGCGCTGCGCGTGATGGTGAATCGTGACGCGCCTGATTCCGTTTCTGCCGAGACGTTGACTGACATCAAACTCGCGCTGGTGAAACAGCTCGCGCCGTTGGCGAGCGCGGTATTGCTCGATCCGATTTACAGCGCGCGGCAAGCGATTGCAACACATACTTTGCCCGGGCATGTGGGTTTGTTGTGTGCTTTGGAAGATCAAGGGTATCTAGGCGATCCGTTCGCGCGTGAAACGACGTTGTTAGGAGATTGGAGCGTGGCGCAGGCGAAACAGCTCGGCGCGACGGGCGTGAAAATTTTGCTTTTGTATCATCCCGACTCGCCCGCATCTGATCAACAGGATGAACTCGTGCGCGGCGTGCTGCGCGAATGTGAGCGCGAGGAAATTCCGTTGTTCCTCGAACCGATTTCGTATACGCTCGATCTGAACATTTCAAAAACGGATGCAGCGTTTGCGCGCGCACGTCGGCGGATCGTGATTGAAAGCGTGAAGCGTCTCGGCGCGTTGAACCCCGATGTGTTGAAAGCGGAATTTCCCATCGATGCAAAATACGAAACGGATCACGCGGTTTGGGCGGACGCGTGCGCGGAATTGAATGAGGCGTCGCCTGTCCCTTGGGCGTTGTTGTCTGCCGCAGAACCGTTCGAGGTTTTTCAAGAACAATTGCGCGTCGCCTGTGAAAATGGAGCAAGCGGTTTTCTCGTCGGACGCGCGGTGTGGGGGGAAGCGGCGACGTTGCGCGATGGGGAACGCGAAAATTTTCTGGCGACAATCGCGATGCGGCGTTTTCAAACGCTTGCGGAAACCGCGCGTACTTTTGGAAAACCATGGTACACGCGTACCTGACCTGACCGCTCATCCCAAGCTCACCTTTCCTCTGCACCCTGCGGATTTGTAATCCGCAATTTCCCATCGGGATTGCAAATCCCTCGCGCGCGGTGCGTGGTCTCGCGCGAATCCATATGAACTCCAATCCTCATCATCTCCACCCCAATCTCGACTCAAATCTCCGCCACGACATCACACCTACGCGCGCGGGATGGAAGGATTTGAGTTTTAAGATTATTGCGCTGCGACAAGGCGAAACGTATACGCATGCGGCGAATGGTGACGAAGTTGCCATCGTGCCGCTGCAAGGCAGCGCGCGCGTGAATGTGGGACAGCAAGCGTTTGACCTCGCGCGCCGCGATGTGTTCACGGAACCCGCGGATGTGTTGTATGCGCCGCCGCGTCATCCCATCACCATCACCGCGACGAGCGCGTTTGAATGTGCATTGGGCGGCGCGCCTGCCGAGGGAAAATATCCCGCCCGTTTGTTTGCGCCGAATGAGATGAAACAAGAATTGCGCGGCGGCGGCGCGGCACAGCGGCAGGTGAATCACATTCTCGCTTATCCCCTGCCCGCCGAACGATTGATTTTGTTTGAGGTGTACATTCCCGCGGGCGCGTGGTCGGGATGGCCCCCCCACTGTCACGATGGGAACATGAACTCGCCCTATCTCGAAGAAACGTACTATTATCGTTTTGATTCGCCTGCGGGTTTCGGGGTGCATCGCAACTATCGCCGCGATAGTGACTTGGACGAAATGTTTGCGGTGCGCGATGGCGATGTCGTTCTCGTCACGCAAGGGTTTCACCCGTCGGGCGCGTCACCTGCGGCGAACATGTATTTCTTGAATTATCTCGCGGGGGATTTGCGCGACGAGGCGCGGGGGACGCCGCCAGTGGACGATCCCGATCACGCGTGGATTAAAACGGATTGGACGGCGCGCGTTTGGACACTGCCGATGTTTGAAACGAGGGAGGGAGACAGGTAGAGAAAGAAAACAAGAAAACAGGGAGACAAAGATAACTTGACTTGTTCCCATGTTTCGCTTTCTCCCCATTTCCGATCTATTGCATGACAATCAATTCTAAACTTGGCATTGCGCTGATTGGCGCAGGACGTATCGGAAAAATTCACGCGGAGAATTTGGCGACGCGCGTGCGCGGCGTTCAACTCGTCGGCGTTGCGGATGTGAATCTCTCCGCCGCGCAACTGGTCGCGGAGGAATGGAACATCCCGCGCGCGGTGGAGGATTATCGCGTCTTGCTCGACGACGAAAATGTAGATGCGATCATTATCGCGTCGGCGACGGATACGCACGCGGCGATCATGGAACAGGCGGCGGACGCGGGCAAACATATTTTTTGCGAAAAACCGATCGCGCATGATCTAGATCAAATTGATCGCGCGTTGGCAGCGGTGGAACGCGCAGGCGTGAAATTGCAGATTGGGTTCAATCGCCGCTTTGATCCGAATTTTGTCAAGGCGCGCAAATTGATCGCGGAAGGACGTATTGGCGCGCCGCACATTTTGCACATCATCAGCCGCGATCCCGCGCCGCCGCCGTTGGAATATATTTTGGTATCGGGTGGAATTTTTCTCGACATGACGATTCACGATTTCGACATGGCGCGCTATTTGATCGCCAGTGAAGTGACAGAGGTGTACGCGACGGGCGAAGTCCGCATTGACCCCCAAATTGGCGCGGCGGGCGATATTGATATTGCGGTGACGCTGCTGCGTTTTGAAAATGGGGTGATTGGGACGATTGATAACAGCCGCGGCACGAGCTATGGCTATGATCAACGCGTCGAAATATTTGGCGCGACGGGCGCGATTTCGATTTCGAACGAAAAACCCGACGAGGCGACGATCAGCGATCAACAAGGCATTCATACCACGCTGCCGCATTATTTTTTTCTGGAACGCTACACGGAAGCGTACATTCAAGAGCTGCGCGAATTTGTCGCGGTGGTGCGTGAAAATCGCGCGCCGTCTGTGAATGGGCAAGACGGGCGCATCCCTGTGGTGATTGGGCTCGCGGCAAAAAAATCGCTGCTCGAACATCGACCTGTGAAGGTGGCGGAGATTGGCGCGAACGCGTAGAGACCTGACAGGTTTTTGGCGCGTCTGTTTGGATAGCGCGTGATGCTGGGAACAAGACAGTCGCGATAGGTGACGCGAATCTGTACAAACCTGTCAGGTCTTTGAGGAACTATGACCACACCCCTGATCGAACTGCGCGGCATTTCCAAGTATTTTGGACCGGTGCGCGCGTTGGAAAATGTTAACCTTGTCGTCAACCGCAATGAGGTCGTCGGCTTGGTGGGCGACAATGGCGCGGGCAAATCTACATTGATGAAGGTGTTGACGGGCGCGTATCCGTTGAGCGCGGGGGAAATTTTGTTGGAGGGCAAGCCCGTTCGTTTTGACAGTCCGCACGACTCGCGGCTCGCGGGGATCGAGATGGTGTACCAAGACCTCGCGCTGGCGGGCAATCTCACGGTGGCGGGAAATATCTATCTGGGGCGTGAACCGATCAAACGCGAGTGGGGCGTCATGCCGTTCATGGATGAAAAAGTGATCGAACGGGGCGCGCGCGAATTGTTGGAACGCCTCAAGATCAACATTCCAAATGTGAAACAGCGCGTAGAAAATTTATCGGGCGGACAGCGGCAATCGGTGGCGATTGCGCGCGCGACGGCGTTCAACGCGAAACTTGTGATCATGGATGAACCGACGGCGGCATTGGCGGTCAAGGAGGTGGCGAAGGTTTTGGAAACGATTCGCAATCTGCGCGCGAGCGGCGTCTCGGTCATTTTGATCAGTCATCGGATGCAAGATGTGATGAGTGTGGCTGACCGCATCATTGTTTTGTTCGAAGGCGGGAAGGTTGCGGACCTCGAACGCGCGCAAACGAATTTGGATGAAGTGGTCGCGTATATCGTTGGTTCAAAGGGATCGCAAGGAGAGAGGGAAATAGGGAAATAGGGAAATGTCGTCAACTCCAAGCACTTCTGCACCAACAAAACCCCGCTACAGCACATCCGTTTTTGGCGAATGGTTCGAGCGCGTGGGCATTGTCGTCGTGCTGCTCGTTCTGATTGTGGTCATTGCGATTGTCGAACGCGTGGTCAATGGCACGTCGTACTTTTTGTCGGTGGAAAATTTTTCCAACATCGCGCGCCAAGTTCCGTGGCAAGCGCCGCTTGCGTTGGGAGAATTTCTGGCGATTCTGACGGCGGGCATTGATCTTTCCGTCGGCGCGGTGTTGGCGTTTTCGATGATGGGGATGGTGATTGCGGCGCACGCGGGTGTGCCTGCGTTTCCCGCGATCATCATCGGCATTTGCATCGGGATCGCGTGCGGCGCGGTGAATGGACTCGCGCTGACGCGCTTGAAATTGCCGCATCCGTTCATTCCCACACTGGCGATGTTGAACATTGCGCGCGGCTTGACGAATCTGTTGTCGAATGGGACGCCGATTTTGCGCGTGCCGTGGGAAATTCGTTTGCTCGGCGGCGGCAATCTCTGTTTGTTCACGTGGGAGTGTGCGCCGACTTCGCTGAAAGTTCCGATTCCGTTTATCATTGTCGTTTTGCTTTTTGCGGCGTTTGGAATTTTTCTCGCGCGCACGCGGACGGGGCGACACATTTACGCGGTGGGCGGCAATCCGCAAGCGGCTTTGTATTCGGGCATCAATGTCAATCGCATTTTGACGCTGGTGTACATTTTAGCGGGCGCGCTTGCAGCAGTGGGCGCGGTGCTGTTAGCAGGGCGCACCAATTCGGCGGAACCGCAAGCGGGCGTCGGGGCGGAACTGATCGCGATTGCGGCGGTGATTATTGGCGGGTCATCATTTTTTGGTGGACGCGGGAATGTGTTAGGCGTGTTCATCGGACTTTTGATCATGGGCGTCATCGGCAACGGGTTGAACATTCTCGGCGTGCAACCGTTTTGGCAGCAAGTTGCGATTGGTCTGATCATTCTGATCGTCGCGACCCTCGATGTAGTGCGGCGGCGCGCGGCGCAGGTGTGAACAAATCTTTTTGACAGGATTAAGGCGATGATTACATCGCAATGAACAGGATTACTTTCTAAACCTGTTAATCCTGTCGATGTGATTTTGACAAGCGGTGTCAACGAATAGGAAACGAATAAACGAATGAAAAATGTTTTGACCACAAAAATTTTTCTATTGTCCGTCGTCTGTTGTCTGCTGTCCGTCGCCTTGCTTGCGTGCGCGGTGGAGGTCCCAGGCGGCGTTGACGATTTTCGCGTCGTCACTCCGACACCGAGCGAGGCGACGGTGACGCCGGTGATTATTGCGCCCGCGTTACAAGGAACACCGACGCGCGCTGCGCCCCCGCCGACGCCGACGCGCGTTGTCAATTCGCCTACCGCCGCGCCAACACAAACGCGCGCGGTGGCGACGAACGCGCCCACGACGAACGCGCCGCCGACTGCTGTGCCAACTGAACCACCCGCGCCAACGCAAACATCAAATGGTGACACACGCGACATGATTTCGATTGCGGGCGGCGCGTTTGAGATGGGGAATGACAAAGGCGATCCCGATGAACGCCCCGCGCATCCTGTCAACGTCGCGGCGTTTCAGATCGATCGCTTTGAAGTGACGAACGCGTCGTTTGATGCGTTCGCGCGCGCGACGGGCTATCAGACGGAAAACGAAAAAGCGGGCAAGACGCAAACGTGGCGCAGCTTGTTCACACCCGACACGGCTGAAAATCCTGTCGCGGTGGTGAGTTGGAATGATGCTGTCGCGTTTTGCGAATGGGCGGGCAAGCGTTTGCCGGGTGAAGCGGAATGGGAATTTGCCGCGCGCGGCACGGACGGACGAATTTATCCGTGGGGCAATACGTTTGATGCCACCCAGTTCAACGGCAAGGCGAGCGGCATTCGCGGCACAACGCACGTCGGTTCATTTCCCGCAGGCGCGAGCGTGTTTGGTGTGGATGATATGGCGGGGAATGTTTGGGAATGGACGGCGGATTGGTATCAAGCGTACCCAGGCGGCGCGAGTTCCCAATTTTTTGGCGAAAAATTTCGCGTGACGCGCGGCGGCGGTTGGTTTGATGACGACAAACAAGTCCGCGCCACAAATCGCAGCAGCGCGGATCCATCGGCGTCAAATGACGATTTGGGTTTTCGATGCGCGAAATAGCGTATGGCGCATCGCAAATCGCAAATCGCGTATCGCCATTCGCTATTCGCGATACGCGATTTGCCAATCAGGAGGTGATAAATTTCAGCGATACAAAATTTTTTACAACCAACAAAAAATCTCAATTCAGTCGCTTACCAAGGAGGCGAAGATGCTTCGCAAAATTGCAACCCTGTTCGTTGCGTTGAGCATTCTGCTCATCGCATTACCCCAAGCCACTCATGCCGCCGCACCCGCGTGCGCGAAAGATGTTTCGGTGCAAGCCGATGATTGGCTTTCCAAGATCGCCGAAAAAGAACTCGGCGCTATCGGCGCGTTTCCCGCGATCGGTCTGGCAACGAATATGAAGCACGCGGAGGATGCATCCTACGCGTTGATCGTTGACCCGAACGTAATCGAAGTCGGACAAAAGCTGTGCATCCCCAGCGCGGCGGATGCTACCACGTTGAACGCAACCAAATACAAAATTGCCCTGAATACAAAAGGTCCCGGGTCGGGCAATCCGTTTTGGCGCATTGTCGAAGATGGAGCCAAGAGCGCGGCAAAAACGTGGGGCGTAGTTGACCTCTCGATTCAAGCGCCGCCCGAAGAATCGGATGTGCAAACGCAAATCAATCAAATCGAAAACAGTTTGACGACAGGCACACAAGGTTTAGTCCTCGCGGCAACGAGCTCGACAGGGTTGAATCAAACCCTCGACAAGTACAAAGCCGCCAATGTTCCGTTCGTGACGATTGACTCGGATGCGACAACGACAGCCAAACTTTCGTTCATCGGCACAGTCAATAAGGCGGGCGGCAAGCTGCAAGGCGAATATATCTGCAAGACGCTTGGCGCAAGCGCAAAGGTGGGTCTGATTGAAGGCAACCTGACCGCGCAATCCATTGCCGATCGTGTGGCGGGCGCGAAAGAGGGCTTGGCAACTTGCGGCGCGACCGTCGTCAAAGAATTGAGCGAACCGACACACAGTGTCGCGGGCGGTCAAAAACTCGCGGAAGATATTTTGACGGCGAATCCCGATGTGGGTGCGCTGATTGCGATCAACGACAATCAAGCGCTCGGCGCGCTCGCGGCGGTCAAAGCAGCCGGCAAAACGGTTATCGTGGTGGGCTTTGACGCGAATCCTGACGCGGTGCAATCGGTCGCGGATGGCGGCCTCGGCGCAACCATCGCGCAAAGACCCGCGAACATGGGCATCTTTGGCGTGAACTGGATCATTGTCGCGATCACGGGTAATGCTAAAGAGATTCCCGCGCGCATTGACACGGGAACGGCGCTGGTGACAAAAGAGAACGCGGCGCAGTTCTTGAAATAAACGACGCGAAAAAACGACGACGAATATACGACGACGGACGACGGACGGTGGACAATGCAAGAGACGTCTGCCGTCCGCAGTCCGCCGTCTGCTTTTATGAACGAACGCATCCGTATCGGCGTCATCGGTTTGGGACCGATGGGCATGAAACACGCGCGCAGCGTCGCGGAAAATCCTGACGCGCAACTTGCGGCGGTGGCGACGCGGCGCGCGCACGTGGGCGACGAAATGCGCGCGCGGTACGGATGCCGCGTGTATGCGGACGAACGACAATTGCTCGCGGATTCGGAAATTGACGCGGTGGTGATTGCCTCGGCGACGAGCCATCACCCTGCGCACATTATCGCTGCCGCGCAGGCGCGGAAAAATATTTTTACAGAAAAACCTACGGCGTTGACGCTTGAGGACGCGGATCGCGTGATTCAAGCGGTGACGAAAAATAATGTGCGCTGTATGGTGGGATTCATGCGGCGGTTTGATCCCGCGTACGCGGCAGCCAAGAAAAGAATTGACGCGGGGGAAATTGGCGCGCCTGTCACGTTCAAAGCGGTGAGCCGCGATCCGTTTTGGCCGGCACATGAAAATGATGACCCGCGCGTGTCGGGCGGCTTTTGGGTGGACATGGGCGTTCACGATTTTGATCTCGCGCGCTGGTTGATGGGTCAAGAAGTGAAAACAGTGTACGCCATCGGCGGCGCGCTCGTCTATCCCGCGTTGAAAGAATTTCAAGACATGGACAACGGCATCGTTTCATTCACGTACGCGAACACCGCCATTGGCAGCGCGGAATTGTCGCGCAACGCGCGGTACGGCTATGACATTCGCACCGAAGTGTTGGGCAGCGAGGGGGGGGTGTGGATTGGCTCGCTGCAACAGACCGCTCTGCATGTCTTGACCAAAGCGGGCGTGACGCACGATGTCTTTCCGTGGTATCTGGAACGTTTCGATCAAGCGTTTCGCAAGGAGATCAACGCGTTCATCGCGGCGCTGCGCGCGGGTGAAGAGAATTTGACGCCGAATGTGTATGATGCGCGAGCTGCGCTGGCGCTTGGCATTGCCGCGCGAACGTCGTGGCAGACGGGTGAGGTGGTGGAGGTGAGGGGTGGATGATGGGAAACGAGAAATGAGAAACGTGAAACGTGAAACGAGAAACGTCAAACGTCAAACGCGCGTAGGAGGCGTTCTCTAACGCCGAGAAACGGGAAACGGGAAACGGGAAATGGGAGAGAGGGGAACAGGAACACAAAAATGATTAAAGTCGCAAACGCGCCGTGTTCATGGGGCGTGATTGAAAACATTAGCGGAGAACGGACGACATACGTTCAGGTGATTGACGAAATGCGCGCGACGGGATACGTCGGCACAGAGTTGGGGGATTGGGGTTTTATGCCGACAGACCCCGCGCGTTTGGCGGACGAATTGAACGCGCGCGAATTAAAACTGCTCGGCTCGTGGGTCAGTGTGCAACTCCATGACGCGGCGTGTCACGATACAAGTGTGGCGGATTGTGTGCGAACGGCGAAATTGTTGGCAGCTGTCGGTGGCGCGCAAGCTATGATCGTGCTGGGCAACGATCCGTACGGCGATCCGTTTCGCACAAAAATTTCGGGGCGCGTGCGTCCCGACGATGGCATGAGCGATGGACAATGGGAAATTTTTGCGGCGGGCGCGGAACGGATTGCGCGCGCGGTGCGCGAGGAAACGGGTTTGCGAACGGTGCTGCATCATCACGTTGGCACGTGGGTTGAAACGCCGGGTGAGACGAAACGTTTTTTCGAGATGACGGATGCGAATTTGATCGGCTTGTGTTTTGATACGGGGCATTGGACATTCGCAGGCGGCGACGCGGTGAGTGGTTTGCAAGAACACGCGGCGCGCGTGTGGCACGTTCATTTCAAAGATTGCGAACCGCGCGTGATCGCGCGATCGCGCGTTGAGGAATGGGACGGCCCAACGTCAGTGGGTCACGGCGTCTTTTGTGAGTTGGGCAAAGGCGCGGTGGATTTTCCGCGCGTGCTGGAACAACTGCGCGCGCTCAATTATGACGGCTGGATTGTGGTGGAGCAAGATGTTTTGCCGGGGATGGGCGCGCCGCTTGAGAGCGCGCGGCGCAATCGCGAGTATTTGCGGGGGATCGGAGTCTAAACGACAAATCCACAACTGAAACTGTGATGTGCACGCGGTTAAAGCGGCGGGCAAATAGCGAGCATCGTTTTAATTATCACAACTCGATCAGGTCTTGCGCGCGATGAGAATTGATTCGCGTATCGAAAACATCAATTTTTCGTGCTCGACGCGCGGCTTGAAAAACTCGCGCGCTTCGGGTGGCGCGGTGTCGAGCAAACGTTTCAATTCCGCTTTCGTCTCTGCGCTGCAACCCATTCGCTCCGCCCACGCTTCAAATTCCATATCTTTCATCGCGTTCGACTCTGTTTGTTCCACCACCAATCCCGCGTCCTCAAAATACGCGGTGAGTCGTTCAACGGGATAACACCAATTGTGGGAGGGGTCACGCAATTTCTCAAAATGATTGATATAGCCCGCCGTTTGTTTGTTCGGCGGCACCGTGTTGTCGGTGAAACCCAAAACGCCGCCGCGTTTCAAGACGCGCGCCATTTCAAAAATCGCTTTGCGCGCGTCGGGGTAATGATGCAGCGCGATCCGATTTGTGACCAGATCAAATTCGTCATCGCCGAACGGTAAATTTTCCGCGTCCGCGATTTTGAATTGAACGTTCGTCACGCCTTTGCTCTGAATAAATTTCTCCGCAACCTCCAACATTTCGGGCGTCAAATCGGATGCGATCATTTCGCGGACGAAAGGCGCAAAGGCGAGCGCGGTGTGTCCGCCGCCCGTCGAAACATCGAGCGCCCGCCAATCCGCTTCCGGCTGGATCAACTCCACTAACCGTTTCAAGCTTTCCCCTTGCGCGTGAACGGTGCTTGTGACATATCCTTGCGCGTGTGCGCCGTATTGTTGTTTTACCAAATCTTTTGTGTCTGACATTTTATTTCTCCGCGAAACGAAAAATCGCTCCGCCAAACGCAGGCAAGTGTGACAAGCCTGCCTCCCATTTTTCACTCGGCACCTTCAATGCTTGAGCAAGAGCCGCATCACCAAGAATGACTGCGCCTTCGTCAAATCGTTCCAGTAAAAATTCTAACGTTTCCTGCTCCAATTCCGACGCGGGCGCGGTGACGATAAAGTGGGAAGCGTTGAGCGCGGCGGTGAGTGATTCCTGGGAGGAAACGATGACCGTCCAACGATCACTCAAAGCACGCGCATAAAGCGTACTATCAAACCAATCGGGGGGAATGTCGGCGGTGTGTGTTTTCGCCAGTGCATTATACATGGCGCGCGGGGCAACGACGATGGCGATTTCGTGCAAGTACGGCGTCGACAACTTTTCGCGCGTTCGCAAAACGGGAAACGCGCGGCTCACTGCAATTTCCATCGCGCGTGGATCGTATGTCGTTGTACGCGTGTAATTCTCCAAGCCCTGCTGCTTGACATTGTAATTCCACGCAAAAATTCCCCACACCTCTCCGCCCGCGCGCGTCGGCAAATCGTACAGCAACAATAAATTTGTCACCGCATCCGAAATGCCCAACGGCGACGCGGATTCTTGCGCCAAGCCCCACGCGTTCACCCCCCCCCACAACGCGAGGGGTTTATTGTAAACACGCGAATAGTGTCCAAGCGTTGTGAGAAATAATTTCAACTGTGCAGATTCATCACTCGTCGCGGGTTTTGTTGCCAAGTCGTCGTGGAGGTACGCGTCGAACGTGATCATGAAATTGTCGGGCGTCTGCGAAAATAATTTTTCAATGTCAGGCAAGCCCCACACACGCCGCGCCGTCTCGCCGCCGTGAAATGACATTGTGGTCAATAGGTTTGGATTGATCCGTTTCCATTCGTTTGCGCTCCAAGCTGCGTGATCCGCAATCACCCCAGATTGAAATTTGCCAATTTGCCACAGCTCGTCTTGAGATAACCCTTCCATCGTTTTGCCGTACCGCCGCGCAAATTCTCTTTTCGCGTGATCGGAATAGTCGCCGCCCATCGGTTCGTCGGCAAGGGAAAGCATTACGATTACTTCTTGATACGGGGTTACAAGTTCGCGCGCAATCCATTCGTAATAGCGCGTAATGTCCGCGCGATATTGCAGCGCGTACGGCGACGCGGTGTAACCGCTGTTGTACAGATCGAGGGGCGAACCGTCAAACGTCAAACGTAAAGCGTTGGGATATTTTTTGTTCCACGCGTCGCCCATTTGAATTTGATACCCGATGGGCAAAACAACTTGCAGTTTTGTTTCGCGCGCCGCGTTGAGCGCGCGTTTTACCGCGTCGAACATGGCGCGCGCGTCGGCATGACGCGGATCGTTTTCAGTTTGCAGCGCGGCATACACCGCATACGACATGCCTGGTTCCACTTTTGCCGCGTCCACCTCACCAGGATTGTTGTGTCCGATCCAAATTGCATTTGCACCGTTCGCGCGCATCCGCGCAAAATCGTCGCGCATTTTTTCAAACGATGCTTCGGGGTATGCTTCGTATGCCCAGCCGACGCGGAGGGAGGGATGAAGGATGAGGGATGAGGGATGAGTCGGGCTGGGAGAGGGAGAGATAAAGAGAGGGAGAGAGGGAGGAGGCAAAGTGCAGGAGGCGAGAAGGAGAACAAGAAAAGTATAGACGCGAGACATTTCGATTTTGGATTTTGCGCTTTAGCGCAATGGCATTACGTTAAGCAGAGGGTCAGGTTTTGGATTCTATGCTTTAGCAGGTTCCTAACCCGACCAACGGACCGACTAAAGTCTAAAATCCACAAGCCCACTTATCGCACATTATCCTGTAAGCAGCGCGGGTTTGGTTTCCGCAATATACGGTTTCAATTCGTGCAGCGCGTCGGAAAAAGTTTCGACCGCGCGCGCAACGTCTTGCTTTGTCATTACGGTTGAGGTATTAAATTCGCCGCGCGCCGCGGAATAGATGCCGCGATTCATCAGCGCGAGATGATGGAGATATGGCACATCGCCCGCTGCGTTAAAGCCGCGCGCGACATCTTCCATATTTGAGATTTCGCCGCGCTGCCAATGCACCTGGACGAGCGAACCGACAGAGGTGGTGCGCCCCGCAATGCCGATTTCATCGAACGCTTCATCGAAACCTTTGGCGAGTTCTTGCCCGAGCGCGTTGATGTGATCCAGCGCAGGCGCGTCGAGGTGTTGCAGTGACGCGAGACCCGCCGCCATCGTCTGACTGTGACCGTTGAACGTGCCGGAATGTGCGATCGGTTTTGCGCGGTTCGGATCGAATTGCTGCATGATTTCGCGTTTGCCGCCGAACGCGCCAACCGCAAAGCCGCCGCCGATAATTTTTCCCATTGCAGTGAGGTCTGGTGTCACGCCCGCGATTTTTTGATAGCCACCTTCGCTCAAGCGCAATGTCACCACTTCATCAAAGATCAGCAGGACATGGAAACGATCCGCCAATGCGCGCAAGCCATGCAAATAACCGGGCTTTGGCAACGGAATCCCACCTGCGTTCGGAACGGGTTCAATCAAGATTGCCGCGATTTTGGGCGCGTGTTGATCGAGGATCGTCTCCACCGCGCGCAAATCGTTGAAAGACGCGAAATACAAATCGTTTCGCACGCCGTCAGAAATTCCGCGCTCCGCGTCGGGATCAGCAGTGGCAGCTGCGACATCATTCGAGCCGTGATACGCGCCGCGCATTTTGATAACGCCGCTTTTGTTTGTGAACGCGCGCGCGGCGCGCACTGCCAACATTGTCGCTTCTGTGCCAGAGTTGGTGAAACGCAGCATCTCGACGCTCGGCACGCGCGCGCAAAGCGTTTCCGCCAACTCCACTTGCGGCACCATCGGCGCGGCATAGACGTTGCCATTTGTGAGTTTGCCGCGCGCCGCGTCCATCAAGCCGGGATGCGCGTGACCATGCACGAGCGAAGTATAGTTGTTGAGAAAATCGAGATAGGTGTTGCCGTCCAAATCAGTGAGCGTCGCGCCATTGCCCGCGATCATGTAGGCGGGATAGGGCGCGTAATAAACGCCGGTGCGTGTGTCACCGCCCGGCAAAACTTGTCGCGCGCGTTCGGTCATGGCTTGCGATTTCGGGGTGCGTTCGAGAAAGCGATTGAGGATGTGTTGAGGAGTATTGTTCATGCTTCAACAGGATCGTTGTCATTGCGAGGAGTGGTTTCTACGACGAAGCAATCTCTACGCGGCTCGAACCGGGATTGCTTCGCCGATACCACTCGCAATGACAACCTCACGCGCTATGGTTGTGACGGCGTTGCCGCGAGTCCCAACATTTCGCGCGCTTGGATCGGCGTCGCGATTTCGCGATTGAGTTCGCGCGCGAGGCGCACGATGCGTTCGACAGCTTGCGCGTTGCTCGTGAGCAATTGCCCGCGTTTGTAGTACAGGTTGTCTTCCATGCCCACGCGCACATGCCCGCCCAAAAGAATACTCATGGTGTTCATTGCTAATTGGTACGCGCCCACGCCCGCGATTTCAAATAAACAATTCGGCGGAAGCTCTTGCAGCAAATTCAGAACCGTCCACGGCGTCGGATAACTGCCCGTCATTGTTCCCAAAACAAATTGTACGATGTACGGCGCGTCCACGACACCTTCGCGCACCAAATCTTGAATGACCCAATACATCCCCGGATTGTACAATAGACGTTATAAGAAATAAAATATAAACTGTGTGGATGCTTCAATATACCATCGTGAAACGGGACGAGCGGAAGTTTCTAGCCCTCACGGGGTTAACAGATAAAGAGT
>Ga0247727_10000576_pt1 | contig 89966 bp, 90 predicted proteins | sample WisWelCaveWW1625_FD_202498 | JGI IMG/M metagenome (GOLD analysis project Ga0247727, IMG submission 202498) | Biofilm microbial communities from Wishing Well Cave, Virginia, United States - WW16-25 | ecosystem: Environmental > Aquatic > Deep subsurface > Groundwater > Cave microbial mat | place... | reverse complement strand
GGGGCGTTTGATCGTGGCGATCAACTACCGGTAGCTGCGGCCTTCCATCGCGGATTCGAGCCCTCGCACCACGGTGGGGAGATACACCTCGGTGGTCTGCAGGTGCTTGTGGCCGAGCGCCGCCTGGACGTCGCGCAGGTGAGCGCCGGCGAGGAGCATGTCGGTCGCGCACGTGTGGCGGAGCGCATGCGCGCTCATCCCGTCGCGCGGCGCATGTTTCACACCCGCGTCGGTGAACCATCCCGACACGAGCCGGCTCACCGCCCCGGAGGTGAGGGCCTGTCGGTCCTGCACGAAGCTACGGACGAGCGGCCCATGCCCCGGAGCGGGATATTCGGCGAGATAGTCGTCGAGCGCGCGTTGGGTGTCGGCCAGCAGCGGTAGGAGCCGTTCGTGGCCGCCCTTGCCGACGACACGGAGCGTGCCGGCATGACGGTCGATGTCGCCGACCTCGAGCCGCACGATCTCGATACAGCGCATGCCCTCCTGCACCGCGAGCGTCACGATCAAGCGGGCCCGTACGTCGGGGCAGGCGTCCAGGACGGCGGTGACATCATCGTGGCGGACCGCGCGTGGCAGCCGACGCGGGTCGCGTGGGCCGCGGACAGAGGTGGTCGGGTCGGCGCGGACGTGGCCGTGGATCAGCGCCCACCGGTAGAGCTGACGGAGCGCGGAAAGCGCGTGACGTCGTGTCGCGGGGGAGAGCGTCGCGAGGTCGAGGAGCCAGCGTTCGACGTCGGCCCGGCCGATGACGGAGAGTGACCGCCCGCCGATGAACGTGTCCCACCGGTAGAGGTAGGTGCGGACGTTCGCGACAGATTTGGGGGCGAGCTCGCCGGCACGCTTTCGGTAGCTGAGGTAGCGCGCGACGAGATCACTCGTCGGAGACATAGGTCTCGCCTTCCGCGGTCTATTGGAACCGGGGGGTTCGGAGGGGAACTATCGGCCGGGACCTACCCGGGTTTAGCGTTGCGGCAAAGCGTCCCGGGCGGCGTTCCAGGCTCGCATCACGCGGCGGCATTCCTCCATGTTGTAGATGTCCTCCTGGAGCGAGAACTTGCCGTCGCCGGCGTATTCGAGGATCGTGACGCCCGCGAACTCGAAGCCGCCGTCGCGGCTGTCGACGTTGGGGAGGACGTTGCGCCACTTGAAGATGACGCGGTTGCCGTCGATCGTGTGCCACTCCATCGGGTATTCCCACTTTGCGTCGACGAGCGGCGCCATCGTGGGCACGATCCATTCCTTGATCGCGGCGGGGCCGACGTACGTGCCCATCTCGTGCTCGATGTAGACGCCGTCGTCGGTGAACAGCTCGCAGTACTCGGCCCAGCGTTGTTCGTCGTTGAGCTCGCGCTGCTTGCGGAACGCCGCCTCGATCTCGTCGCGAGGGAACTTCTGCATATGTCGATCACTCCTCGGTTGCGGATTGTCCGTGGCGACCTGCGCCTCCGGCGAAGCGAGAGGCACCTTCGCGCGCGTCGCCACGGCGCAGCACCTCGATGCCGCGCCGATACTCGTTGTCGAGCGCGTCGTCGATGCTCAAACCCCATTGCTCGTAGCTCGACAACCGATCCTGGTTCAGGCAGAACTGCGGCAATGCCGCGATCTCGTGGGCGAGAGCGACCGCGTCGCTGCGAGCAGCACCCGGCTCGCTCACACGGTTCGCCAGCCCGATCTGCAATGCCTCCTCACCGCTCACGCCGCGGCCGGTGATGATGAGATCGAGCGCGTGGCTGTGACCGATCAGGCGCGGCAGGCGCACGGTGCCGCCGTCGATGAGCGGCACACCCCAGCGCCGGCAGTACACGCCGAACACTGCGTCGCGCGCGGCGACTCGCAGGTCGCACCAGACGGCGAGCTCGAGACCGCCGGCGACGGCGTGGCCTTCGACCGCGGCGATCACCGGTTTCGTCAAGGCCATGCGCGACGGCCCCATCGGACCTTGCCCCTGCTCGAACACGGGGTTGCCCTCGCCGCGTGCGATCGCCTTCAGGTCAGCGCCGGCACAGAACGTGCCCCCTGCGCCGGTGAGCACCGCCACGAGCGCGCCGTCGTCGGCGTCGAACGCCTCGAACGCAGCGGCGAGCGCGACCGCGGTCGGGCCGTCGACCGCGTTGCGGACCTCCGGCCGGTCGATGGTGACGATCGTGACCGGGCCGTCGTGGTCCACGTGCACCGTCATGACGACGCCTCCCGCCTCGCGATCAAGTGTGCCGTGTCGTTCACCGCTGCGACGGAACGGATCCCAGCCCTCGACGCGACGATGCGCGAGATCGACGTGTAGCCGGGGTCGAACCAGAGGTGCCGGTCGAGCCCGAGCACGAGCGCCAGCGCGACGTTGATCACGCCGCCGTGACAGATGATCAGCACGCGCTCTCCTGGTGCGCCGGCGATGACCCGGTCGAGTGCCGCGCCGATGCGCGTCTGGAACACCGCCGGCGGTTCGCCGCCGAACTCGTGCCACCTGCCGTCGACCATGGCCTGGAACCGCGCGTCGTTGGTCGCGCGGAGCTCCTCCATCGGGATGTAGTGGTCGGCCTGCGCGTCGTACTCGATCCATTCGTCGTCGACGGCCGGCTCGATCCCGAGCGCGCCGGCCACCGGAATCGCTGTCTCGACCGAGCGAAGCTTCGACGACGTGAGCAGCGTGTCGAAGTGTTCGTGTGCGAGCCAGGCAGCGAGGCGAGCGGCTTGCTCGTGGCCGAGACCGGTCAACCCGGGGTCGGCCGGAGCGCCGCCCGTGTCGTCGGCGGTCAGCCGGACCGGTTCCGCGTGGCGGACGAGCACGAGCTCCATCAGTCCTCCCCGCGCCCGCGCCCGAAGGTCACGACGTAGCCGTTGGGATCGACGAGCGAGAACTCGCGCATGCCGTACTCCGTGTCGAACGGCGCCACGATCGGCACGACGCCGCGCTCGACGACCTCGTCGTGATACCCGTCGACATCGGCCGGGTAGCAGTACAGGCGGCCGGTCAACGAAGGTTCGTCCTCGTCGCCGGACGTGAACATCAGCTGCGCGGCGCCGTGCGAGAGCGCGCACCAGACGGCCGCTCCGTCAGGTGTCGGCGACCACGTCGCGTCGAGCGAGAAGCCGAGCCGGTCGGTGTAGAAGCGGATCGTCTCGTCGAGGTCTCGCGCGTGCAGCATCGGGCGCAGCGGATCGATCACGGCGGACTCCTATCGCAAGACAAGGCCGAGGACGGCCTCGAGCTCATCGAGGGCGGTGGAGTGGTCGACGACCTTGATCGTCGTCATCCCCATCGCTCGGGCGGGCTTGAGGTTGACGCCGAGATCATCGAGGAACACCGTCTCGGGAGCTCCGACGCCGAGCCGCGCCAGCGCCAGCTCGTAGATGCGCCGGTCGGGCTTGCGCAACCCGACCTTCGCGGACTCGACGACCGCGTCGAAGAGGTCGTCGCCGGCGAGGCCGGGCGGAGTGTTCGAGCCCGTGTCGCTCGCCCAGTTGTTGGTGAGCGCGCCCACCCGCAGCCCTGCGCCGCGCAGGACCTCGATGGCCCGCAGCATCTCCGGTCGCGCACCCGACTCCTCTGCGATCGTCGCCATGATCTTCGCCGCGTCGATCACCTCGCCGAGCAGCGCTGCCTCGGCCTCGAGCGAGCGGCAGAACTCCGCCATCGTGAGTTCTCCCCGTTCGAGTGCCGCCCACGCGCCGGCTTCGCTGCTCGTGCGGATGAGGCCTCTCGTGAACCCGATCGTGATGCCGGCCCGGCCGTCGTAGCGGTCGGAGGCTTCGAACGGCGACGGGAACACGACACCGCCGAGGTCGAACAGCACGGCGCGAAACGGCATGGCGGGTGACGGTAGCCTCCGCGCGCGGAAGGGGGTCGTCGAGCCGATGGACCGCGCAGCCACGACCGCGATCGAGGATCTCTGGCGCTATCCCGTCAAGAGCATGATGGGCGAAGCGCTGACGAGCGTCGACATTACCCCGGCGGGTGTGATCGGTGACCGCGGTTGGGCGACGCGCGACGAGGTGCGCGGCGGGATCCGCGGTGCGAAGAAGATCGCCGGCCTGATGCGCTTCGCCGCTCGCTACGTCGACGAACCGAGCACCGCGCGCCCCGTCCCGCACGCCGAGATCACCCTGCCCGACGGCACGGCCGCGCGCACCGATGCGACCGACGTCGACGAGCGCGTCAGCGCGGCCCTCGATCACAAGGTGAGGCTCTTTCCGCTGCAGCCGCCGGACGCGCTCGAGCACTACCGGCGTGGCGCGCCCGATTCCGATGACCTGCTCGAAGAGCTGCGCGGCATCTTCGGGAGAGAGGCCGGCGAGCCGCTCCCGAACTTCGCTGCGTTCCCGCCCGAGCTCATCGAGTACGAATCGCCGCCCGGCACCTACTTCGACGCGTTCCCGTTGCTGCTCGTCACGAGGCAGTCGCTCGCGACGCTCGGCGCCGACGTCCGCCGGTTCCGCCCGAACCTCGTGATCGATGCTCCCGACGCGACCGATCGGTATCCGGAGTTGGCGTGGGCCGGTCGCACGCTGCGCGTCGGCGACGATGTCGAGCTGCGCGTCGAGATGGGATGCCCGCGCTGCGTCATGGTCACGCTGCCGTTCGCGGACCTCCCGCAAGACCGCGCGTTGCTGCGACGGATCGTGCGAGAGGCCGGGCAGGATCTCGGTGTCTACGCGAGCGTGGTGCACCCCGGCACAGTGCGCGTCGGCGACGCCGTGTCGGTCGGCCCAGGACTAGCGCAGGGTGAGGACCAGGGCTAGGGCAGGAGCTCGTCGCCGGAACGCAACGCAGCGTCGCGCTTGTCGACGAATGCCTGCCGCAATTCGTCGCTGTCGCCGTGGAGATTGAGCTCGAACGTGAACCCCTGCTCCATCCGGTAGGAGCGCTTCACGTCGACGGGGTCGATCATGTTGATCGACTCCTTCGCGCGGCGCATGACGAGGGGACTCTTCGCCGCGATCGTCGAGGCGATCTCGAGTGCCGCGTCGAGCAGCTGCTCCCGCGGCACGACGCGTTCGACGCTGCCGTAGTGCGCGAGCTCCTGCGCCGTGGCCGTCTGCCCGGTGAAGAACATCGCGCGCATCTTGTGGGTCGGCACGAGCCGCGACAGATGGGTCGCCGTACCGAGCGCGCCGCGATCGATCTCGGGCACACCGAAGGTCGCGTCGTCGGACGCGACGATGATGTCGGCGTTGCCTGCGATACCGATCCCGCCTCCGAGGCAGAAGCCCTGCACGGCCGCGATGACCGGCACCTCGCAGTCGTAGACGGCGGCGAACGTCTCGAAGCAGCCGCGGTTGACGCCGACCATCGCCTGGTTGGTCGGATCGGCCGCGAGCTCCTTGACGTCGACCCCTGCCTGGAAGCCCTTGCCCTCGGCCCGCACGATCACGCAGTGGACCTCCCGATCGGCTCCGGCGGTCCGGATCGCGTCGGCGAGCGCGTACCAGCCGGCGACGGGCAGGGCGTTCACCGGCGGGTTGTCGATCGTGACGATCGCGATCGGACCACGGCGCTCGGAGCGGATCACGCCGCCGATCCTACGAACTTGCGTCAGTTGACCGCCTCTCGCACGGTCAAGTGACGCAAGTTCGGGTCTCGGTCTCGGTCTCGGTCTCGGTCTCGGTCTCGGGCGGCCGGCGGTGGGCGGTGGGCAATGGCAGGATCTGTGGCCATGGCCGACATCGACTCGCTGGTCGCCGAGATGACCCTCGACGAGAAGTGCGCGTTCGTCGCAGGGCGCGACCTGTGGCACAACCCCGGCTGTGACCGGCTCGGGCTCCGCCCGCTGAAGGTGAGCGACGGGCCAGTCGGCGTGCGCGGCGACCAGTGGTCGGGCAGCGCGAGCTCGACCTCGTTCCCGTGCGGCAGCGCGCTCGGCGCGACATGGGACGAGCGCCTCGTCGGCGAGATCGGCGAGTGCCTCGGGCGGGAGGCGCGCGACAAGGGTGTCCACGTGGTGCTCGGGCCCACGGTCAACCTGCACCGCACGCCGCTCGCCGGCCGCAACTTCGAGTGCTACTCCGAGGACCCCTTGCTGTCCGGCCGGCTCGCAACGGCATGGGTGCGCGGGCTCCAGTCGCAGCGAGTTGGGTGCACCGTGAAGCACTACGCAGCCAACGACCAGGAGCACGAGCGCATGTCGATCAGCTCCGAGGTCGACGAACGCACGCTGCGCGAGCTGTACCTGCGACCGTTCGAGCTCGCGGTACGTGAGGGCGGCGCGTGGGGAATCATGACGGCCTACAACAAGGTGCACGGCACGTACTGCTCGGAGCATCCGCGATTGCTCAAAGAGATCCTGCGCGACGAGTGGGCGTTCGACGGCTTCGTGATCTCCGATTGGTTCGGTACGCACTCGACCGTTGAGGCCGCGGCTGCCGGTCTCGACCTCGAGATGCCGGGCCCGCCAGCGTGGTTCGGCGACAAGCTCGCGACCGCCGTGCACGAAGGCGCGATCGCCGAGTCGGTCGTCGACGAGATGGTGCGCCGCCTGCTCGTCGTCTACGAGCGGACCGGCGCCCTCGATCCTGGCGACGACCGGCCCGACGAGGAGCGCTCGATCGATCGGCCGGAGCACCGCGCGACCGCACGGGCCGCGGCGATCGGCTCGTTCGTGCTCCTGCGCAACGAAGGCTCGCTGCTGCCGATCGATGTCGCGAGCGTGCGACGCGTCGCCGTGATCGGCCCGAACGCCGACATCGCGAACATCCAGGGCGGCGGCTCCGCCAGGGTCACGCCGCAGCGCGAGATCACGCCGCTCGACGGCATCCGCGCTGGGTTCGAGGCGGCAGAGGTCGTGTTCGAACGCGGGTGTGTCAGCCACAAGACGATCCCGGCGATCGAAGCGCGCCGCACGGCCGAGAGCGCAGGGTTCACGGTCGAGTACTTCGCGAACAGCGACTTCGCCGGCGAGCCCGTCCGCGTCGATCGGATGCCCCGCGGCTACCACATGTGGCTCGGGAATTGGAGCGACGACGTGCCGCCGAGCTTCACGGCCCGCAGCCGCGCCACCGTGGTCGTCGACGAGCCGGGCGAATGGACCTTCTCGCTCGTGTCGGCCGGACGAGCCCGGCTCCACGTCGACCGCGAGCTCGTCATCGACAACTGGGACCCGACGCCGGGCGAGTTCTTCTTCGGTCTCGGCAGCACCGAGGTCACCGGGCGGCGCTTGCTCGAACCGGGACGTTCCTATGACGTCGTCGTGGAGTTCCAGACCACCGTGCCGGGGCTGGCGGGTATGCAGCTCGGTCTCCTTCCCCCGGTCGGCGGCGACATGATGGAGCGCGCTGTCGAGGCTGCCGCCGGCGCCGACGTCGCGATCGTCGTGGTCGGCACGAACGGCGACTGGGAGAGCGAAGGCCACGATCGTGAGAATCTCGCTCTGCCGTTGCGCCAGCGCGAGCTGATCGAACGGGTCGCCGCCGCCAACCCGCGGACGGTCGTCGCGATCAACGCCGGTGCGCCGCTCGACGTGGAATGGGTCGATCTGGTCGGAGCGGCGTTGTGGTGCTGGCTTCCGGGGCAGGAGTGGGGTGACGCGCTCGCCGCGGTCCTGCGCGGCGACGCCGACCCCGGCGGGCGGCTGCCGACGACGCTGCCGCGCCGGATCGAGGACACGCCCGCGTACACGAACTACCCCGGCGAAGGCGGCCAGGTCCGCTACGGCGAGGGCGTGTTCATGGGGTACCGGTGGTACGACGCGCGCGCGATCGAGCCGGCGTTCTGCTTCGGTCACGGGTTGTCGTACGCGTCGTTCGAGTACGGCGACCTCGAGCTGTCGAGCGACGGCCTCGCGCCGGGGGAGCCGCTGACGGTGACCGTCGCGGTGACGAACACCGCCGAGCGGCCCGGCACCGAGGTCGTGCAGTGCTACGTGCACGATCCCGCCACGTCGGTTGCCCGCCCGCCGCAGGAGCTCGCCGCGTTCGCGAAGATCGAGCTCGCACCGGGCGAGCGCAGGGAGGTCACGCTGACGCTCGACGATCGCGCGTTCGCGTTCTGGTCGCCCGAGACCCACGCGTGGACGGTCGAGCCGGGCGAGCTCGAGATCCGGGTCGGCCGGTCGTCACGCGACATTCGCGCGACGGCGACCGTCACCGCCTGACCGACCGTTTGGACGGTTTCCGTCGGCGGGCAGGGGAAACGGTCCAATCACTTTGCGCGCTCCATCGGAGACGTCGCGCGACTCGACACTCGTTCCGGTCCGCGGCGATGCTGGCGCCTCGTTCGCTGCAACCCCGACCCCTGACCGTTGACCCCTCGAGGAGGACCGTTGCGGGACGCGCTGCACGACAAGGTGGTGCTCGTCACCGGCGCGAGCCGGGGGATCGGCGCGGGCATCGCCCGGCGATTCGCGGCCGAGGGCGCCAAGGTCGCCGTGACCGCACGAAGCCTGGAGCCGGGCAGCGGCGGCCATCTCGCCGGATCGCTCCACGAGGTCGTCGCCGCGATCGAAGCCGACGGTGGCACCGCCCATGCGATCGCGGCCGACCTCTCCGATCCGGCGGCCGATCGCAGCGAGATTGTGCGCCGCGCCGAAGAGGCACTCGGCCCGCTCGACGTGCTCGTCAACAACGCGGCCGCCTGCTTCTACATCCCGGTCGAGACGACGACGGAAAAGCGGCTGCGCGTCGCGCTCGAGATGAACGTCGTCGCGCCGTACCTGCTCGCGCAGGCCGCGCTCCCCTCGTTGCGCGAACGCAGCGGATTCGTGCTCAACATCACCTCCGAGATCGTTCACCTGTCCACGCGCCCACCGTTCGACGGCGCGACGGCCAGCCAGCGCAGCGCCTCGACCTACGCGGGCAGCAAGGCCGCGCTCAACCGGATCACGCAGTCGATGGCGATCGAGTGGGCGCCACACGTCGGCGTGAACGCGCTCGCGCCCCACGCAGCGGTTCGTACCGCGGGTGCGGCCGCGGTGATCGAGCTGCCCGATGAGCTGTGCGAGCCGATGGAGACCATGGTCGAGGCCGCGCTCGCGCTCTGCACCGGCGATCCGTCATCGAACACCGGAGCGATCACGACGAGCCTGCGCGTGCTCGCCGAACGGGGTCGCGTCGTGCGCACGCTGGACGGCCGCGACGATGTCGACGTCGAGCTGTGGTTGGCACGCGTGCGATGAACTTCGCGCATGCCAGGGCCGCCGTCGAGGCCCTGATCCACGAGTACTGCTACAGGCTCGACGGCGGTGATCTCGACGGTGTGGCCGAGTTGTTCGCCGGCGCGACGATGACCTCGAGCCTCCGCCCCGACGTGGTCCTCACCGGCCGGAGCCAAGTGCGGCGCAACTACGACGGCGTGATGCTCCATGCCGACGGCACGCCGCGCACGCTGCACCGCGTCACGAACCTGACCATCGCATTCGGCGGACCGACGAGCGCGACCTCTCGCTGCTACTTCGACGTCGTGCAGCAGGCCACCGACGGACCGCTCGCGCCGATCCTGGCGGGCGAATACCGCGACCGGTTCGCGCTCGTCGACGACGCGTGGCGTTTCGAGCACCGCAACATCCGCCCGGCACTCATCGGTGATCTCTCGCACCACATGCGCCCGGAGTGGATCCCGCGACGCCGCGACCCGCCGGACGCGGGCTGATCCTGGTTGAATCGCGGGTGATGAGCCTCGTGACGAACACCATCACCGGAAGCGGCGCGCAGCGGCTCCTGCTGCTCCTCCACGGCTACGGCGCAGATGAACGCGATCTCGGCGGGCTGCTCCCGTACCTCGATGCCGACGGCCGCTACACGACCGTGCTGCCCCGCGGTCCCTACTCCGCACCGGGGACCCCTGGCTTCGCGTGGTACGACTTCGGCGACGCGGCAGGGGTGCAATCCGGCTTCGACGCTGCGCGCGAGCTGCTCGAGACGGCGCTCGACGAAGCCTGCGCCGAGCATGACCTCGCCCGCGCGGACGCGATCGTCGCCGGGTTCTCGCAGGGCGCCGGCCTCGCGCTCGGCATCGGCCTCAGGGCGCCCACCGCGCAACGTCCGCACCCGAGGGCGGTGCTCGCGATGAGCCCTGCCGTCCCCGGCCTCGAGGTGCTCGACCTCGACCCGGCGACCGCGGGCGAGGTACCGGTCCTCGTCCAGCACGGCACCCACGACCCGATGATCCCCGTGAAGCAGGTACGCGGGCTCGCCCGCGCGTTGCAGGACGCCGGTGTGCCGGTCGTGTACCGCGAGTACCCGATGGAGCACAACGTCGCGATCGAGTCGTTGCGCGACGCGCGCGAGTGGCTCGCGCTCGTCGAGGAAGGCGAGCACCCGTCGGAACCGGTGCCGGATGATCCTGTGGAGCTCGTCCCGTCGGTGACAACCGCACAATGGGAACGCGAGGTCGCCGGGAGTGAACTTCCGGTGATCGTCGACTTCTGGGCGCCGTGGTGCGCGCCGTGCCGGCAGGTCGGTCCCGTCGTCGAGGCCATGGCGCTGATGCGCAAGGGCAGCTACAAGTTCGTGAAGGTGAACATCGACGAAGAGCCCAAGCTCGCCGAGACGTTCGGCGTGCAGAGCATCCCGCTCATCGGCCTGTTCCGCAACGGCCGCCTCGAACGCCAGTCGCTCGGCGCCAAACCGCGCCAGCAGCTCGAGGCAGAGCTCGGGATGCTCGTCCTGCCCTGATCAGCCGGGGACACGCGCGGCGCCGGCCCACTCGTCGCGGTAGATCGACGAGATGCGCACGTACGCGCCCGTATAGGGAGCGTTGACGTACTGGCCATCGCCGATGTACATCCCGACGTGGTGGATCGGGCTGCCGTAGAACACGAGGTCGCCGGGCAACAGGTCGTCGCGCGAGATGTGCGGTAGCGAAGCGAACTGCGCACGCGACTGGTGAGGGAGGTAGTAGCCGGCCTGCGCCCACGCCCACCCTGTGAGACCCGAGCAGTCGAACGTGTCGGGGTCGTCGATATCCCACGAGCCGGGGGTCGCGTACGAGTACGGCTTGCCGACCTGCGCGAGCGCAGCGTCGACCGCGACCTGGGCACGCGGGTTGGGCGCGACGACGTCGAACGGCGCGTCACCGTCCCCACTGTCCCCACTGTCGCCGCCGTTGTCGCCACTGTCGCCGGCGTTGTCGGCGCCCTCGGAGCCGGTGTCGGCGTTGTTCTCTTGGTCGCGCTGCTCCTGCTCGCGCCGAGCGACGTCGGCGGCCTCTCGCTCGCGCCGTTCTTGTTCCTGGGTGATCAGGTCGGCGAGCTCACCCTCTGTCGCGTCGAGCAGTTGCTGCTGCTCGCTGTTCAGTGCCTCGAGCTGCGCCTGGGCTTCGTCGAGACGCGCTCGCTCTGCCTCGGCCTGCTGCTTCGCCGACTCGAAACCCCGCTTCTGCTCGGCCAGCTTCGAGCGGGTCGCCTTCAGGTCGTCGATGATCTCGTTGTCGCGCGAGGCGGCGGCCGACAGATACATCTGCCGGGCGCCGGATTCTCTCAAGTCGCTGCCTTGGAGCTCGGGCAGGATGTTCGCCCCGGAGCTCTCCGCCATGTACAGCGCCGCGGCCCGGCCCTCGAGGTCGTTCTGCGTCCGGCGGGCGTCGGCGCGCGCGCCGTCCATCTGGACCTCGGCGTTGGCGATCTCGGCCTCGAGGTCGGTGATGCGCCCTTGGGCGTCGAGCAGCTCCTCGTCGAGCATCGAGATCTGCTGGCCGTTCTCCTCGATCTCGTCCGCGATGCGGGCCGCCTCCGCACGCTTCTCGTCGATCGGGTCGGCGGCCGCGGGACCGGCGCTGGTCACGGGCGCGACGAACGTACCCAGGAGGGCGATTGCCACCACCAGGCTGCGCCGGCCGGGTCGGGCCGAGGCCCTCTCCCGGGCGACGGTGCTGCTCGGAGAACCCGCAGTACGTCGCATGAGCACTGATGCGACCGTCCGGCTCGCCGCAGCGATCGGGACGATCTGGACCGGCACCGTAGCAGCGCCCTTGCCGCCCGGTTCGAGGCGCCGGGCGAAACCGCAGGTCAGCCCGCATGTAGCCGAACAGCTGGCCGATGAGCTGGCATGAAGATCACCGTCGAGATCGACCGCCCGCGCTGGTGCCCCCGTTGGCTTGCCCGGCTCGCCGTCGCCAGTGTGATCGCCGGTGTGATCGCGGTCCCGACGAGCGTCTGGGCGAGCCACCAGTACTCCGACGTGCCGGCCAACAGCTCCTACCACGACGAGATCGACGCTGTGACGGATGCCGGCGTCACCAAGGGCTGCGCGACCGGCAAATTCTGCCCGAGCGATTACATCCGGCGTGACCACCTCTCGACGTGGCTCACGCGGACGTCGGGTCGCGCCACGATGAACACGACGACGCTGCTGAGCGTCATTCGCGACTTCAACGGTGAGCAGGTTGCGGGTCGGATCACGATCACGGTGCCGGGGATCCCCAACAGCGGCACGCAGTTCGTCGCCGTGTGGGGCCAGGTCGACATCCAGGAGGGGAACTCCGACTGTCCATGCACGGTGTTCGCCAGCCTGCGCCCGACCGGCGGGAACCAGCCGACCGAGTTCGGTGACGGTGTCGCGCACGTCGCGACCGGGTCGCCGTTCTTCGACCTCGCGAGTGTCTGGGCGCACGGTGTTGTGGCCGCGTCACCCGGCACGCGGACCTACGACCTCGTGATCCAGACGGTCGGCGCGACGAGCAACATGGATGTGCTGGCGATCCGCCTGATGGCCACCACGTTCCCGTTCGGCGGCACCGGCGGGAACACGCTGTAACGCTGGCAGCCCGCAACACGGGTCTGGCTAGGTGAGCCCCCAGCCGGGTGAAGGCGGCGGACCGCCGGCACCGGCGAGCACCGGGCTGGTCCAGTGCTGCAACCGGGCGAGCTCGTCGGCGATCTTCTGCCACTCGGTCGGCGACCAGCCCTGCGCGGCGGCGACGAGCGTGGTGTCCTGACGCAGATGCACGAACGCCGGGAGCCGTTCGAGGCCGAGGCTGCGTGCGAGCGCCTGGTCGGGGTCGCACCACACGAGGTACTCGTCCGCCAGATCGCCGAGGATCTTGCGCGCCATCGATTTCGGCCCGGGGATCCAGATCACGGTGCGCGCGTCGGCGTCGCCGAACGTCGCGAAGATGCGCGCGATCACCGGCCGGAAAGCACTCGCCTCGGGGCGCGGGGGCAGCATGACGATCGCGAGCTGGAACACGGTCGCCCAGTCGTCGAGCGATCGGGCCTTGCCGGCCAGGTTGGCGAGCGCAATGTTCGGATCGGGGTTCTGCGCCACGGCCAGGGAAGCTACCGTCCCGCACCTGTCTTACAGGCCGATGGCGCGGAGCATTGCGGGGGGCATCTCGTCGCGGCCCGCACGCAGCAGCGCGGCGCGCTCGATGTTGATCGCGTCCCTCTCCTCGCGTTCGAGCCACCCGTCCCACGGCCCTGGTGGGATCGCGCCAGCCGCGCAGTGTCGGAGGTAGTCCGCGAGCGCGGCAACGTCGCCGGCGCCGCCGAGCGGTCCGTGCCCCGGAACGATGGTGTCGGCCAGGTCAGCGACGGCGTCGAGCGTCGCCGCCCACGTCGCGGGGTCGCCCTGGAACGCGAGCGGCGTGACACCGAAGAAGCAGAGGTCGCCGGCGAACAGCACGTCGGCGTCTTCGACCAACACCATCACGTCGCCACTGGTGTGGCCCGACGCCGGTAACAGCTCGAGCCGACCGGTCAGCGCCGCAGCGTCGGTGACGACGTGGGTCACCGAACGCACGCCCATCTCCGCGAGGTCGTCGAACTCGCCGGCGAACGCCGGCATGAAGGCCTTGTACGCGCTGATCGGCATCTCGGTCGCGTCGAGCAGCAGGCTGGTCTGCTCGCTGCCGTACACCGCGGACTGTGCGAACGCCTTCGTGCCGCCGACGTGGTCGACATGCGCGTGGGTGAGAACGATCCGACGCACCGGCAGACCGAGCGTATGCACCGCGCGCGCGAATGGATGCCATTGGCTGCGCACCATCAACGTGTCGATCACGGTGATCCCGTCATCGTCGACGACGACGCCCGCGTTGCTCACGCCGCTCTCACCACCGGGCTGGAGCCACACGAAGACGCCGGGCGCCAGCTCGTGCAGGGTGTTCGTCGGCACTTCGGATCGCGCCATGCGCGCACGATAACTCGCACCGCGCGGCACCCGGTTGGAGGCGCCGAATTCACGACTTGTACCGTGGGTCGTATGTCCGACCGCTCCCGCAACCTTCCCCGCCGCTCGTGCCTCTCGGTGCCCGGCTCCAACGAGAAGATGATGGGCAAGGCACCCGGCCTCGCGGCCGACATGGTCTTCCTCGATCTCGAGGACGCCGTCGCCCCGCTCGAGAAGGAGGGGGCCCGCGAGAAGATCGTGCGGGCGATCAACGGGCACGACTGGGGCGACACGGTGCTCTGCGTCCGCGTCAACGCATGGGACACGCAATGGACGTACCGCGATGTCATCGAGGTGGTCGAGAACGCGGGCGAACGACTCGACGAGATCATGCTGCCGAAGGTGCAATCGGCCGACGAGATCGTCGCGCTCGACCTGCTCCTCACCCAGATCGAGAAGACCACCGGACGGCAGTCGCGCGTCGGCATCGAGGCGCAGATCGAAACGGCGCGGGGCCTGATCAACGTCGAGGAGATCTGCGCGGCGAGCGACCGGTTGGAGACGATCATCTTCGGCCCTGCCGACTTCGCGGCCAGCACGGAGATGCCCGTGCTCACGGGCGGCGTGCAGATCCCGGAGTACCCCGGCGACCACTTCCACTACGTGTTCAGCAAGATCCTCATGGCCGGTCGCGCGAACGGCCTGCAGGTGATCGACGGTCCGTTCCTGAAGATCCGAGAGCTCGACGCGCTGCGCGACTACGCGATGCGGTGCCGCATCCTCGGCTACGACGGCAAATGGGCGTTGCACCCCGACCAGGTCACCGTGATCAACGAGGTCTTCACGCCGACGCAGGAGCAGTTCGACAAGGCGTTCGATATCCTCGAGGCATACGAGAAGGCAACAACCGAGGGCGATCGGCGCGGCGCGGTGATGTTCGGCGACGAGATGATCGACGAAGCGAGCCGCAAGATGGCGACGAAGTTCGTCACGCGCGGCGAACGCGCCGGAATGCACCGCAGCGCCGGCTGAGATGCCCCGTCGCGCCGACGTCGTGGTCGTCGGCGCGGGGATCGCCGGCTCCGCGGCAGCTCGCTCCCTCGCCCGACGCGGCGCCGACGTCGTGTTGGTCGAGCAGTACGACCTGTTCAACGCGAAGGGCAGCTCGCACGGTGGCGCCCGCATCTTCCGGTTCGCCTACCCGGACCCCTTCTACGTCTCGCTGGCGCGCCGGGCGCTCGATGCCTGGCGCGCGCTCGAGGCGGAGGCCGGCGAAGCGCTCATCGACGTCACCGGCGGCGTCGACCACGGCGACGAGGCACAGGTGCGTGCGGTTTCGTCGGCGCTCGCAGCGGCCGGTTGCGACCATGAGCTGCTCGATCCCGCGGCGGCCGAAGCGCGTTACCCGGGTCTGCGTTTCGAAGGGATCGTGTGCGCCGCGCGCGATACGGGCCGGATCCGGGCAGAGCGCGCATGGCGCGCCCTGCTGGACGGCGCGCGTCGATCCGGCGCGGAGATCGAACCGGCCACACCCGTCCGCCGGCTCACACCGCGCGGCGACCGTGTCGAGGTTCACCTCGATGGTCGGACGATCGACGCCGCGTGCGTCGTGGTGGCCGCGGGTGCTTGGGTCGGGTCGCTGCTGGGCGATCTCGTGCGCCTTCCACCGCTCGAGCTCAGCGAGGAACATGTCTTCCACTTCTCCCCGATCGCGCAGGACACGACGGGCTGGCCGAGCTTCATCCACTACCGCGATCCGTATCCCGCGTACGGCCTGTTGACCCCCGGCGAGGGCGTGAAGGTCGGCGAGCACCATGCGGGGCGAGTCATCGACCACCCCGACCGGCGAACGGCCGGCCTCGACCCCGTACGGCGGGCCGCCGCGCTCCGCTACGTCGAGCGTTGGATCCCGGGTGTCGAACCGCACCCGGTCACCGAGACGACGTGTCTCTACACGACGACACCGAACGACGACTTCGTTCTCGACCGCCGCGGCCCGATCGTTGTCGCATCACCGTGCAGCGGACACGGGTTCAAGTTCGCGCCGCTCGTCGGAGAGCTCGTCGCCGACCTCGTCGACGGCGCCGGCCCGGCGCACGTGCGTTTCAGCCTCCCGAGCTGAGCGCGTTCTCCGCCAGGCGGCGCGCGATCACGCGCAGGCACAGCGTCTCGTCGGCGCCCTCGAAGATCGACAGCACGCGCGCATCGACGAAGTAGCGCGAGACGGGGAACTCCTCCGCGTAGCCCATGCCGCCGTGGAGCTGCATCGCCTCGCGGGTCACCCACTCGGCGGCTCGGCAGACGTAGGCCTTCACCATCGACGCCTCGAGGGTGCCTTCGCCTGCGGCCATCATCCGCGCCACCGCGTACGAGAACTGGCGACCGGTCTGGATCAGGAACGCCATGCGCGCGAGCTTCACGCGCGACAACTGGTAGTCGAACACCGGCCGGCCGAACACGTTGCGGTTCTGCGCGTAGTCGAGGCCCGCCTCGAACGCGGCCTGCATGAGCCCGACGGCACGCGCCGCGGTCTGGAGCCTGCCGTTCTCGAAGCCGGCCATCTGCAGGTAGAAGCCCCGGCCGAGCCCTTCCTGTTCGCCGACGAGGTTCTCGGCAGGCACGCACCAATCGTCGAACGCGACCTCGTAGGAATGCATACCCCGATAGCCGAGCGTGTCGATCGCGCGGCCTTCGAGCGTTCCGCCCGACTCCTGCGTGAACGCGAAGTGATGGCCCTCCGCCATCGGCTTCTCCACGAGGAACACCGAGAGCCCGCGATGTCCCTTCGACCGATCGGGGTCGGTGCGCGCGAGCACGAGCAGGATCGTGGCCCGCCCCGCGAACGTGCACCAGGTCTTGACGCCGTTCAGGACGTAGCCGCCATCCTTCGGCGTGGCGCTGACCTTGACGCCGGCGACGTCCGAGCCGAAGTCGGGTTCGGTCACCATGATCCCTGCCATCAGCTCGCCGCTCGCGATGCGCGGGAGCCACGCCTGCTTCTGCGCTTCCGTCCCGCCGCTGATCACCGCGCGCGTCAGGATCTCCGGCCGGGTGATCAGCGAACCGCCGATGCCGAGCGAACCTCGCGACAGCTCTTCGGTGGAGACGACCATGCCCATGTAGTCGCTCTCACCACCGGTCGCGAAGCCGCCGTACTCCTCCGGCACCGACAATCCGAAGCCGCCGATCTCCGCGAGCCCGAGGATGATCGACTCGGGTACGTCGGCGTTCGTCCGGTGCACGTGCTCAGCGTGCGGCCGCACCTTGTCGTCTGCGAAGCGCCGGAACGTGTCGGCGACGAGCTCGAACTCGTCGTCGAGATGGTTGGGGCCGCTGCCGTGTTTCGCGGTGAGCTCGCCGAGCTCGGCGAGGAAGGCCGGATCGCGGTGGGCCGCGACGAACTCGGCCGCGCCTGAGAGCGCGATCCCGTCGCTGCCCCACTCGGCCGATCGGCCGACGAGCTTGGTTGCGAGTTCGACGATCGAATCGGCGATGAACGCGAACGCGAGCTTCGCCTCGAGGTCGCCACGCCGCGCGTAGTCGACCATGACGCGCCCTGCCTCGACGGCAGCGGCGGTGTGCGCGAGGTCGTACGCGAGCACCTGGTGCTCGTCGAGCTTCCCGATCGACAGCCGGCCGTCGGCGACACTGCGTTCGCCGAGCACGCGAGCCGCCCGCTCCACGACGCCGCTTGCCGCGTCGACGGCCGCGATGGCCTGTTGGAGGGCGTCGGTCATGGCCGGCGAGCCTAGCGACGCGCTCGTGTCACCCAGAACTGGTCAGCCAGAACTGGTCAGCCAGAACTGGTCAGCTCGAACTCGTCACGTCGTGGTCGTCGGCGTCGTCGTGGGGGTCGTCGTCGTCGGTGGCGAGGTGGTCGTCGTCTCGCCGATCGTCGTCGTCGCGCCAGTCGCGGTGGTCGTCGTCGTGCAGTCGATCGCGCTCTCACACGAGATGGTCGTCGTGGTGGTGTCGACGGTGGGATCCGGGCCGCCGGTGTCGTCGGGAGTGTCATCGCAGCATCCGTCGTTGCCACCGGGCTCGGTCTCGTAGTCGATCGGGAGGTCGGGCTGCGCGTAGACGCCGACCTCCCAGCGCTGATCGATGAGCCGCCAAATGTTGTACCCGAGCCATTGCGCGCCGGCCGGCGTGAAGTGCACACCGTCGCCGTTGCGTACCCGTACCTCACCCGTTCCGGGGATGTCGATGCTCGCCGAGTACCCGCCCTCGGGACCCTCGAACATCTTGTATGCATCGACGAACACGACGTCGGGCCGCAACAACGCTTCCTCTTCGAAGACGCGGTTGATCTCGACCACGCCCTCCTCGCGCCAGTCGGTGTTCATGGGCGGCGCGCCGATCCAGAACACGGTCCGGTGCTCCTCGCCGCCGGAGAGCTCGTCCATCATCGCTGCGACCTTCAGGCGGTAGTCGGGCTCCCAATCCGCACGGTCGTTGGAGACGATCGACGCGTCGTTGGTACCGACCATGAACACGATCGCCTCCGGATCGTGTTCGTCGAGCGCGCCTTCGGCGTGCTCGGGCCAGTCGCGCGCGCTGCTGGCGAGCCCGCTCGAGATCTTGTAGTCGATCACGGCTCGCACGACGCCCGATGCCTCCGCGTATTCGCCGATCACGGGGCCCATCCCGCCGGCGAGCGAATCGCCGCCGATCCAGAGCCGCAACGGGTCGTCGTGGTTCAGCGGCCGGCCCTTCGGCAGCTCGCTGACTTCGTCGGACGCCGGCTCGATCTGCGCCGCCGGCTCCGACGTCACGGTCGCGCCCGATTCCCTCGTCGACGACACGGGCGCCGCGCTCGGACCGTCGTCGGCGAGCGCGAACGCGGCGCCGATCGCACCCGCGAGGAACGCCATGACCGCGACGACGATCAGCAGCCGGCGGCGCCAACTGCGCCGGCCGTGCGCGAGCCGGTCGCGTCGCGTCGGGGGGAGGATCTCGTCAACCATGGGAGAGTGGAGCCATGTGGGACGCCGCGAGGCTAGGACACGCCCGTGGCGAGTTGGGTTCGCGTGAGCTGGGCGTACAGGCCGTCGCGGCGGAGCAGGTCGTCGTGTCCGCCCTCCTCCACGATCCGGCCGTCGTCGACAACGAGGATGCGATCGGCGTGCACCACGGTCGAGAGGCGGTGCGCGATCACGAGCGCGCTGCGGCCTTGCAGCGCGGTCGCGAACACGGCTTGGATCGCGGCCTCCGACTCGGCGTCGAGGTGTGAGGTCGCTTCGTCGAGAATGACGAGCGCCGGATCCTTCAACAGCAGCCGTGCGATCGCCAGCCGCTGCTTCTCGCCGCCCGACATGCGGTAGCCGCGCTCGCCGACGATCGTATCGAGCCTGTCGGGTAGGGCGGTGACGACCTCGTCGATCTGCGCGGCACGGAGCGCGGCCCACAGCTGTTCGTCCGACGCGCCCGGCGCCGCGTATCGCAGGTTCGCGGCGATCGACTCGTGGAACAGGTGGGGGTCCTGCGCGACGACACCGATCGCAGCGCGCAGTGACGCCTGCGTCAGGTCGCGCACGTCGTGGCCGTCGATGCGCACGGCCCCCTCGTTCGTCTCGTGGAGGCGCGTGACCAGCGCTGCGATCGTCGACTTGCCCGCGCCGGACGGTCCGACCAGCGCAACGACCTCTCCCGGCGCGATCGAGAACGAAACGTCGCGGAGGATCCAATCGCTCGCGTCGGCGCCCACGCCCGCGCCCGCGCCTTCGAGCGAGGCGATCGAGATCTCGGCGGCGGCCGGGTGCCGGAACCACACGTGATCGAACTCGACTGCACCGGCGCTGTCGACGAGGTCGTACGCGCCGGGTCGGTCGGTGATCGCGGGCGCGAAGTCGAGAACCTCGAACACCCTCTCGAAGGAGACGAGGGCGCTGAGCACGTCGACTCGGGTGTTGGTGAGCTGCGCGAGCGGCTGGTAGATCTGGCCGACATACAGGACGAACGCGGCGACGGTGCCCACGCCGAGGTCGCCGTCGATCGCGAGCGAGCCGCCGACCCAGTAGACGACCGCGGTGCCGACGGCGGCGACAAAGCCGAGCGCGACGAACAGCACCCTGCCGTACATCGCTGCCCGCACCCCGTTGTTCCGCACCCTCCCGGCGCGCGCCGCGAACTCGTCGCGCTCGGTCGTCGGCCGGCCGAACAGCTTCACGAGCATCGCACCCGAGACGTTGAACCGCTCCGCGATCGTCGTGTTCATCTCCGCGTTCAACTGCATCGACTCGCGGAACAAGCTTTGCAATGCAGGTCCGACGCGGCGCGCCATCCAGATGAACGCCGGTAGCACGAGCAGCGTGAGGATCGTGAGCCGCCACTCGAGCGCGAGCATGATCGAGAGCGTGACCACGAGCGAGATCCCGTTGGAAACGACCGTACCGAGCGTATTCGTGACCGCCTGCTGCGCGCCGATGACATCGTTGTTCAGCCGGCTCTGCAACGCGCCGGTCTGCGTGCGCGTGAAGAACGCGAGCGGGAGTCGTTGCACGTGGTCGAACAGCGAGACGCGCAGGTCGTAGATGATGCCTTCACCGATCCGAGCCGACAGCCAGCGCTGCACCAGCGAGAACACCGCGCCGGCGAACGCGAGACCGACCGCGCCGAGCGACAACACGGTGAGCAACGTGCGGTCCCGCTGCGGGATCGCGGTGTCGAGGAGCGATCGGAACAGGAGGGGAGGCAGCGCCGACGTCGCCGCGCCGGCGACGACGCACACGACGAACATGACCACGAGCGCGCGATAGGGCCGGATCGTGCGCAGTACCCGCCGAACGACGCGGCGCTCGATCCGCTGGCCGCGCATCGAGTCCTCGTCGCGGCGAAAGCCCATGATCGTCTGATGCGACTGCACGAGGGCACGGTAGCGGCGAGCCTGCCAAATCCCAGGCTGCGGGCGTGCCAGACTGCCGGCGTGCGAGCCGAGCCCACCTCCGGTCGCGGGTCTGGTCCGGTGGATCCGGAGACGCGTTCGGAGATGATCGAGACGGTGCGCCGGTTCGTCGCGCGTGAGGTGATCCCCGTCGCATCCGATCTCGAGCACGCCGACGAATACCCGCATGCCATCGTCGAACAGATGAAGCAGCTCGGCTTGTTCGGGATCACCGTGCCCGAGGAGTACGGAGGGCTCGGCCTCGATCTTCTCACCTACATCGGCGTCGTCGAGGAGCTGTCGTACGGATGGATGTCGTTGTCGGGGGTCGTCAACACGCACACGATCGCGGCCCTCGTGATCTTGCACCACGGCAGCGACGAGCAGCGCCGGCGGTGGCTGCCGATGATGTGTACCGGCGAGTGGCGGGGCGGCTTGTCGCTCTCGGAGTCGGAGGCCGGGAGCGACACGCGCAACATCGCCTGCCGGGCCGTGCGCGACGGCGACGAGTACGTCGTCAACGGCACGAAGGCCTGGGTGACGAACGGCGAGCGGGCCCACCTCCTCGCGCTCGCTGCCCGGACTGACGAGGGCATCTCGTGTTTCATCGTCGAGAAGGAACCCGGGCCGCGATCGGCTGGGATCGAGGTCTCGAAGAACGTCGGCAAGCTCGGATACCGCGGCATCGAAACGGTCGAGATGAGCTACGTCGACCATCGCCTCCCGGCGGCGAACCTGATCGGTGATCCGGGCCGGGGGTTGTCGTACATCCTTTCCGCGCTCGAGGTCGGTCGCATCAACATTGCCGCGCGTGCCGTCGGATTGGCGCGCGCCGCGTTCGATGCGGCGCTCGCGTATGCGCAGCAGCGACAGACGATGGGCAAGCCGATCGCTGAGCACCAGGCGATCCAGATGAAGCTGGCCGATATGGCGACGCGTCTCGAGGCTGCGCGGTTGCTCACGCGCAGCGCGGCGGAACGCAAGCAGGCAGGCGAGCGAGCCGACGTCGAGGCTGGGATGGCGAAGTTGTTCGCGAGCGAGACGGCGCTCGAGCTGGCGACCGAGGCGATGCGGATCCACGGCGGGGTCGGGTACACGACGGATCTGCCCGTCGAGCGGTACTACAGGGACGCGCCCCTCATGATCATCGGTGAGGGCACGAACGAGATCCAACGCCTCGTGATCGCCCGCGGGCTGCTGGCCCGCGCCCGCGGCGAGCTCCGCTGACGCCCCCCGACTCGAACATGCGTCAGAAACCCGCACGTCGCACGGCCAAGTGACGCAAGTTCGACACGCTGCCCAGGTTCGGCCGGCTGTGCCATGTTCCGTTCGACAACCTGGCGTGCGCCAGACTGAGCGTATGACGCGTCGCACCCAGACCCTGCTCGCTCAGACCGCGCTCGCCGCCACGCTGCTCGCAGCGTGTGGGAACGGAGGGTCGAGCGGCGGCTCGGGCAATACCACGGCGCCGACCACCACAACGACGAGCGCCGAGTCGACGTCGACGACGACCGAGGCCTCCGACGCCGACCGCGACGCGTACGTGACGGCGATGGCCGAATCACTCAGCAACGACATCCCGACAGGTGTCAGCGACGACGAGATCCAATGCGCGGCAGAAGGCATGATCGACGCCATCGGCGTCGACCGCTTGGTCGAGCTCGAGATCGAGCCCGACGACCTCGCGACGGCCAGCGACTTCTCGGAGTTCGACCAGACGCCGACGATCGAAGAAGCACGTGCGATGGTCGACGCGATCTACCAATGCATCGACATGAACCTCGTGTTCAGCACCCTCATTGCCGCAGAGTTCGCGAACCAGCTCGGGAGCTCTGCACCCGACGAGGAGCTCCTCGAGTGCTTCGCGGTCGAGCTCGACGAGAATGACGCGCTGCGCGAGTTCTTCGCGCAGTCGTTCGTCGGCGAGGTCGACGAACAAGACGTCCAACAGCAGTTCTTGCCCGCGTTCTTCGCGTGCTTCGATTGGGCGAGCTTCTTCATCGAGCAGTTCGAGGCCACGATCGGCCAGCCGCTGACGGCCGAGTCCGTCGCGTGCATCGAAGAAGAGATCGGCGACGGCTCGGCGGTCAACGATCGGTTGCTGGAGGCGTTCGAGAACGGCGAGGATCTCTCGACTGTCGGCAGCGACATGGGCTTCGAGATCGTGGAGCAGCTCTCGGGCTGCCTCACCGAGGAGGAGCGCGCAGCGCTCGGGATCACCTGACGCCGGCCTCCGGCGGTTGGGACGCGCCCGGCGTCCCGGGGCAGACTCTTTGCATGTCCGTCCACGAGGGGCCATGACCGTCCACGAGCGGCCGTTCGGCCGCTACTTCGAAGACTTCGAGGTCGGCGATGTCTACAAGCACTGGCCAGGCAAGACGATCACCGAGTACGACGACCACCTGTTCTGCATGATCACGATGAACCACCATCCCCTGCACACCGACGCGTGGTACGCCGAGACCCAGACCCAGTTCGGCAAGAACGTCGTGGTCGGCAACCTCGTGTACTCGCTCGTGCTCGGGATGAGCGTCCCCGACGTGAGCGGCGTCGCGATCGCCAATCTCGAGGTCGAGACGCTGCAGCACAAGCGCCCGACGTTCCACGGCGACACCATCTATGCCGAGACGAAGGTGCTCGACAAGAAGGAGAGCTCGAGCAAGCCCGATCGCGGTGTCGTCACCGTTGAGACGTTCGGGTACAACCAGCGCGGCGAGGAGGTCTGCTATTTCCGCCGCAAGGTCATGATCCCGACACGCGAAGCCGCGACCGCGCGTCAGCGTCCGTATTGAGCTGCCTGTTCTGCGACGTCGTGTCGGGGGCCACCCCCGCGCACACGGTGCTCGATACCGACGACGTGCTCGCCTTCCTCGACATCCGGCCCGTGTTCAAGGGTCATGTGCTCGTCGTGCCGAAGGCGCATTTCGAGACACTCCCAGCGTTGCCGCTCGACCTGCTCACCCCGGTGTTCGCGGCGGTGCAACGCGTGGGCACTGCGATCGAACGCGGGCTCGGCGCCGACGGCCACTGGGTCGCAGTCAACAACATCGTGAGCCAGGCGGTGCCGCACGTACATGTCCACGTGGTCCCGCGCCGCCGGAAGGATGGGTTGCGTGGGTTCTTCTGGCCGCGCACGAAGTACACCGACGACGCGGAGATGACCGGGTTCGCCGCGACGATCCGGTCAGCGCTCGACGCCTGAGCGTGCGGCCGGCCACCCGCTGGCGGTCGCCCGGGTCGTCCCGCGAAACCCAAGGTCGGGTGCCCCGACGACCCTCACTCGGGGTGACGAACGACACCCTCGCGTGACCGCTCACGGGTGTGACTTGTAGGGTTGGTCGTCATGTCGGACGGGCCGGTCTGCGTCGAGTTCCACGGTGTTCGGGGCTCGACGCCCTGCGCCGGACCGCAATATGCGCGCTACGGCGGGCATTCGTCGTGCGTGTCGCTGACCGTTGCCGGCGCCGATCCGATCATCTTCGATCTCGGCACGGGTCTCACGCCCTACGGCGATCTCCTCGGTGGCACTGCGCACGAGTTTCGAGGGCACGCGTTGCTCACGCACCTGCATTGGGACCACGTGCAGGGCCTCCCGTTCTTCACGCCGCTGCACAATCCCGACTCACGCCTCGACGTCTACGCGCCGACGCAGCCCGAGGGTCCGGTCGGTGCCGTCTTCGCCGACATGATGCGCCCCCCCTATTTCCCGATAACCGTCGCGCAGCTGAAGGGCGACGTCGTCTTCCATGATCTCGGCGACGATGCCGGCGTGCCCGTCGGCGCGGCGCGTGTGACGGCGCGGTTCGTGCCGCACGTCGGACCAACGCTCGGTTTCCGTGTCGATCTTCATGGTGTCTCGGTCGCCTATGTCTCTGATCACGGGCCGGGGTGCTGCAGCGCTGCCCACGACGACACGATCGCCGACGCTGTCCTCGAGTTGTGCGATGGTGCCGATCTCGTGATCCACGACGCGCAGCACACCGAAGCCGAGTTCGGCAGCAAGCGCGATTGGGGGCACTGTTCGTTCGACTTCGCGGTCAGGGTCGCGCGCACCGCCGGCGCTCGCCGCCTCGCGCTGTTCCACCACTGCCCGAGTCACGGCGACGATGTGCTCGACCGCATCCTGCTCGAGGCCTCCGACGCGTCGGCTCGACTCGAGGGCCCAGATGTCTTCGCGGCGGCCGAAGGTCTGAAGCTCGAGCTCGAAGCGGCTTCGTGACGCCAATGCGCGGCGGGCTGCGGCCCGACCCTGCCACGATGCGAACCGTGATGGGTCACTTCGCCACGGGGGTGACGGTCGTCACGGCCATGCACGACGACGAGCCCGTCGGGCTGGCGGCGAACTCCTTCACGTCGGTGTCCCTCGAGCCGCCGCTGGTGCTCTTCTGCGCCGCGCTCAGCAGCAGCACGTGGCCTCGCATCGAAGCTGCGGCGAGCTGGTGCGTCAACATCCTTGCGGACGACGGAGAAGAGATCTGCCGTGTGTTCGCGACGCGCGGCGTGGACCGGTTCGACAAGATCGCATGGCACGAGGGCGCCACCGGCGCTCCCGTGCTCGACGCCGCGCTTGCGTATCTCGATTGCACGACCGAGGCCGTGCACCAGGGCGGTGACCACGTGATCGTCGTGGGGCGTGTGGTCGACCTCGGTCATCGGGAGCACGGCAAGCCGTTGTGCTTCTACCGCGGCGGGTACGGGCGATTCGACCAGTAGCTCCCTGGTTCAGGTTCGCGGTGGTCGTCGCGGTGGTCGTCGACGCACTTGAAACGCGCCCGCAGCGACAATGCCCGTTGTCGCGTACAGCGTGGCCGCGCCCGCAGCGATCAAGGCGATCAGCCAGGCGATGCCGTCGAGCCCGCCGAGGCCCGCGACGGTCGCCACCGCGAGCAGGGCGAGGCTCGTCGCCATGACGAGACGTACACGTGCCTCCGGTTCGGCGGTGGGAGAGCGGCGCAACACGTTCAGCCAGCGGTCGTAGGCGACCCCGAACACATCCGCGTTCGGTCCGAGCAGGAGCGAAACACCGACGATCGCGGCGACGACCGGGTTCACCCAGATCAGCCGGAACACGAACCCGCCGAGCACCAGCACCGCCACTGCTCCCTGGGTGAAACGCAGCCGCCCTGCGTCGGTCGAGGGGCTCGCCCGGTGGGTGCGAGCGGGGTGCCACCCTGCCATCGACCGGACGCTACCCATTTCACTTTTCCTGTGACCTTGTCCGGTCGTTCGGCCGGTGTGCGGCCAGTCTCGGCGCGCCAACTGGTTCTCCACTCCAGTTGGGCCGGTTCTCCACTCCAGTTGGGCCGGTTGGCCACTCCAGTTGGGGTCGAGTTGCGCCGAAAGCATTCCCGATGTCGGAGTGGGTGGGCCCCTCGGGCGCGGTCGAACGCGCCACGGATGCCGCGGGCGTGGCATGGGATCGATCTGCCGCGGACGCTCTCCATGCGGGGGTCGCGCTCGCCGACATCGGTGCGCAGGCGCTGCTGTCCGGCGACGTCGATGTCTCGCGACTCCGCGAGCACAACCGTCGCCGCCGCATCCTGCGGATGGGTCTGTGGCTGTTCCCCGTCGGTATCTGGCTGTGGTACCGGTTGCTGAACGGGCAGCCGATGCTGCCGTTCGAGTGGCACTACACCGACAACCAGAAGCAGCTCACGCCGGCGATCTTCCTGGTGACCGTGGTGGCGATGGGTGTCGTGCTGCCACTGCTGATGGCGGGGAAATCGCCGCACGTTCGTTATCAGGCCAGCGAGATCAACGTCGGGTTCGCCGACGTCGTCGGTCTCGGCGTCGTGAAGGACGAGGTCGTCAAGACGCTGAACCTGTTCCTCGCTTACCGCACGTTCCGGGAGCGGATGGGTGGCAATCCACGCAAGGCGATCCTCTTCGAGGGTCCGCCGGGAACCGGCAAGACATACATGGCGAAGGCCATGGCTCGCGAGGCGGGCGTGCCGTTCCTGTTCGTGTCCGCCTCCGCGTTCCAGTCGATGTACTACGGGCAGACGAACCGCAAGATCCGGTCGTTCTTCAAGGACCTCCGCCGCGCCGCACGCGAGGAAGGCGGGGCGATCGGGTTCATCGAGGAGTTCGACGCGATCGCAGCGTCACGCTCGGGCATGCGCTCGCAGTCGACCACCGACGGGCCCGCTGCGGTATCGGTGGAACCGAACGCCGTGAGCGAGGGCATCACCGGTGTCGTCAACGAGCTGCTCGTGCAACTGCAGTCGTTCGATTCGCAGACATTCGGATCGAAGATGCGCGGATCGTGGATCGATTCCGTCAACCGCTTCCTGCCGACGCACCGGCAGGTGAAGAAGCGGATGGGCGACAACCCGAACATCCTCGTCATCGGCGCGACGAACCGGGCGGCCGACCTCGACCCTGCCTTGCTGCGCCCCGGACGGTTCGACCGCTCGATCCACTTCGACCTGCCGAGCAAGACAGGACGCCGGGAGATCATCGACTACTACCTGTCGAAGAAGGCCCACGAGGTCGAGCTCGACCGGCCGGAGCGTCGCGATCAGCTCGCCGCGATCACGTTCGCATACACGCCGGTGATGATCGAGCACCTGTTCGACGAAGCGCTGGTGTGGTCGTTGCGGGAAGGGCGCGACGCGATGTCCTGGACCGACGTGCAGGAGGCGAAGATCACCGAGGAGATCGGCTTGAAGCAGCCGGTCGAATACGCGGATCACGAGAAGCTCACGATCGCTACGCACGAGGCCGGGCATGCCGTTGTTGCCTATTTGCAGAGTGGCGACACCCGCAAGCTGGAAGTGCTGTCGGTGATCAAGCGCCGCGAGGCGCTCGGCCTGCTCGCGCACTCCGACACCGAGGAGCGCTGGACGCGGACGCGCTCGGAGCTGCTCACGGCGATCCAGATCGCGTTCGGCGGGATGACGGCCGAGGAGTTGTTCTTCGGGGAGTCGGGAACCGGTCCGTTGTCGGACCTCGCGCATGCGACCCGCATCGCGGCTCAGATGGTGGGCTCGTACGGGATGGCCGGCTCGCTGGTGAGCTTCGACGCGGTGGAGAGCGGACCGATGTCGATGGGGATCGTCGGGAAGGTGCTGAGCAACGACGACGCGCGTCGGGCGGTCGAGCGGATCCTCGACCAGCAGAAGCAGGAGGTGCGTCACCTCCTCGACGCGAACCGCCATCTGGTCGCCGCGCTCCGCGACGCGCTGCTCGAACGCGACGAGCTCGTCGGCGACGAGATCCTCGACGTCCTCCGCGCCGCCACCCCGCACGGCACCTAGGTGCGGTCGAGGGGTTGGCTGAGGAGCAGGAGGTCGTAGAGGGCCTTGCTCGCGCCGGCGATGATCAGCGGCCAGCCGAAACTCGAGTGGTCGAGCAGCCAACCGCCGAGTGCCGGGGTCGTGGCGGCCGCCAGGCTGCGCGGCACGTTCGTGACGCTCGCGGCCGCGGCACGTTCGGGCGGGGTGACGACCCGCATGACGAGCGCTTGACGCGCCGGGACGTCCATCGAGCTCAGCGACGCGCGCAGGAGCAAGAACAGGATCGCGAGCGACGCGTTCGGCACGATCCCTGCGAGCAGCAGAAAACCGTTCGCGGGGAGGTGGGTGAACACCATCGTTCGCACGAGGCCGATGCGCGCCGCCAGCCTCGCCGCGGCAAGTTGGGAGAACGACGCAAGGATGCTCGCGGCAGCGAGCGTCGCGCCCATCGCGCCGGCGCTCAGCCCGAACCGGCGGTCGAGGTACAGCACGAGGATCGCATTGATCGCCAGACCGCCGCCGGCCGAGTCGATGGAGAAGAGCGCCGCGAGGCGCAACACGATCCCGCGCGACTCCCGCAGCGGGGTCGGCGCCGACTCGCGGTGCGGTGCGGCCGGCAACCGGAGATAGGCGGCCGCCGCGACGACCGCCGCAACGAGGTAGATCGTGAACGCGAGCCGCTCCGTCGAGGCGACATCCCAGTCGTAGCGCCGCGCGAGCCACTGTGGCAGTGGGCTCGCGAGCGCGCCCAACGCTGCGCCGAAGCCTCCCGCGAGGTTGTAGATGGCGAACAGCCGAGGTCGTGCGCGCTCATCGGTCCGGTCTGCGAGCGCGGCCTGTTCGATCGGCAGGAACACGCTGACATCCCCGGCAGACGGGTTCAACGTCCCGACGACGGCGACGACCAGCAGCGGCCAGAAGCGGGAGATGGTCGCGAACCCGAGCCCGGTCCCCGCCATCAGCACGCACGCGCCGAGCAACACGCGCCGCGGATCGTGATGCCCCCAACGCAGGCCGGTCAGCAGCGTCAGGGCCGCCGATCCCAGCAGCGTGCCGGTGACGATCGCGCCGATCTCGACGCCGGAGAACCCGAGGTGACTGAGATACTGGGCGAGCAGCACGCTCACGAAACCGTCGGCAACGCCTCGAATCGCTCGCGCGACCACGATCGGCCGTGTCGCGGTGCCGATCGCGCCTCTGGCGCCGTCGCCAGTGTCGAGCTCCCCTGCGTCGGGCTCGGGTTCGTTGGGATCGCGGTTTAGCGTCGGACGCTGTGGCACGGAACTCCCGACCACTCGACGGGCGGATGGTGCTGGTCGCGGAGGCCGACACTACGTCGGGTTCTGCGCTCGCGCGGGCGTGCGCGGCCGGCGGCGCGGCCGTGGTGCTCACCGGTCGCGACGGCGCGGCGCTGGGGGCGCTCGCAGCCGAGCTCGAGCACGCGAGCACCCGGGTTGCAGTGTTCGTCGGCGACGCACGCGATGACGCCGAACGCGCCGCGCTCGCCGAACTCCTCGACGAGCTCTTCCCGCCCCCCGCGTCGAATCCCTGACGAGCGTGTCAGGTCGGTTGGTAGCCTGCGCCGCCGCTGCCTTCCTTTGATCTTTGTTGATTGCGCCCGACCGGAGCCGCCGCGTGGCCGACGATCTCATCCACGATCCGGCGCGCCGGCGCGCGGGTTGGCGCTTGATGGCCCGATCGGTCCGACCGCACGGCGGCTGGGTCCTCCTCGGCATTGCCGCCGGCCTCGTCTGGACCGTTGCCCGCGTCTCGGTCCCGATGTTCACCGGCCGGGCGATCGACGAGGGTGTCGACCGCGCCTCGGGTAGCCGGCTCGGAACATGGGTTGTTGCCCTGCTCGTCGCGGGTGCCGTGCAGGCCCTGTTCACCGGCGTGCGCCGCTATGCCGCGTTCCGCCTCGCGCTTCGAGTCGAGACCGAGCTCCGGCTCCGCCTGGTCGCGCATCTGCAACGTCTCCACTTCGCGTTCCACGATCAGGCGCAGACCGGCCAGCTCATGGCCAATGCCAACAGCGACATCGCACAGATCGAGAACGTGGTCCTGCTGATCCCGCTCACGATCGCGTCGACGCTCACCTTGGTTGCTGTTGCCGTCGTGCTCACGCTGCGCGACGTGGGCCTCGCGTTGTTCGCGCTCGCCGCGCTTCCGTTGCTGCAGTTCGCAGCCATGCGGTTCAGTCACCGCATGTTCCCGATCGGTCTCGCTCAGCAGGAGAAGCTCGCGGAGCTGTCGTCTGTGGTCGAGGAGAGCGTGACCGGCATCCGCGTCGTCAAGGGGTTTGGCGCAGAGTCGCGCCAGGTCGGCCGGCTCGACGCCGAGGCCGACGGCGTGTACGAACGGTCGATCGCGGCCGCCGACCTGCGCGCCTGGTTCCTCCCGCTCATCGACCTGCTCCCGACGCTCGGGCTCGTCGGCATCCTCTGGTACGGCGGGCACCGCGTCCTCGACGGCGCCCTCACGGTCGGCGACATCGTTGCCGCGAACTTCTATGTGCTGATGCTGATCTGGCCGTTGCGGATGGTCGGGATGTTGCTCGGTCAGATCCCGCGTGCGATCGCCGCGTCCGCGCGGATCAACGCAGTGCTGGCCACCGAACCCGTGATCGCCGATCGCGGTGGAGCGCGGCCGCTGCCAGAGGGCGCCGGCGAGGTGCGCTTCGACGACGTGCGTTTCGCGTACGGCGCCGGCGAGCCGGTGCTCGACGGGCTCGACCTCACGATCCGCGGCGGAGAAGCCGTGGCGCTCGTCGGCGCGACGGCTTCGGGCAAGAGCACCGTCGCACGGCTGATCCCGCGCTTCTACGATGCCGACTCCGGTTCGGTGCGGATCGACGGCGCCGACGTGAGGGATCTCCGGCTCCATGACCTGCGCCGGGCGGTCGGGATCGTGTTCGAGGACACGTTCCTCTTCACCGAAACCGTGCGCGACAACATTGCGTTCGCAGACCCGAGTGCACCGATGGAGGCGGTCCGCCGCGCCGCCGCGCTCGCCGGTGCCGACGACTTCGTGCGCGCGCTCCCCGAGGGCTACGAGACGCTGGTTGGCCAGCACGGGTACACGCTCTCGGGTGGGCAACGTCAACGGCTCGCGATCGCGCGCGCGGTGCTCGCCGACCCGCGGATCCTCATCCTCGACGACGCAACGAGCTCGGTCGATCCGAGCAAGGAGCACGAGATCCGCGCCGCGCTGCGGGAGGTGATGGAGGGACGCACGACGATCGTGATCGCCCACAGGCCGGCGACCATCGCGCTCGCCGACCGCGTGGTGTTGCTCGACGAGGGGACGGTCGTCGCCGAGGGCACCCACGACGAGCTCCTCGCGACCTCCGAGCGGTACCGCGAGGTGCTCGCCCGCGCCGAGGTCGACGAGGTCGAAGGCCGCATCGACGACGAAGGTGGCGCGGCAGCGTTGCGCTCAGCGGCGCGCGCCCGTGGGGTGGCGTCGTGAGGGGTCAGGGGTTCTGGGCCGACCTCGTCCCCGACGAGGAGCTCACGCGCGACGACGCGAAGCGGCTGCTCCGCCGGCTCTGGCGCATGCTGAAGCCATGGCGGCGAGGCATCGCGCGTGCCGCCGCGCTCGTGACGGTGCAGGTACTCGCACTGGTTGCCGGCCCGTCGCTCGTGCGCTACGGCATCGACGAGGGGTTGAAGCGCGGTGATGGGGCGGCGCTGAACCGCGCCGCCGCGCTCTACCTCGTGCTCGCGCTGCTCGGGCTCGTGCTCGGCCGCGCCGTGATCCGCGCCGTAGCCCGGCTCGGCGAGAGCTTCCTGCGCTATCTCCGTGAGCTCGTGTTCCGCCGGCTGATGCGATTGTCGATGGACTTCTTCGAACGCGAGAAGACCGGCCGCCTCGTCGCCCGGATGACGAGCGACATCGACGCGCTGCAGGAGCTTGTCAGCCAGGGTCTGGTGCTGATGGTGCAGAACGTGCTGCTCTTCATCGGCACCACGATCGTGATCCTCATCATCAGTTGGAAGCTCGCGCTGTTCACGCTCGCGATCGTCCCGCCGGTGTACCTCGCGAGCCGGTGGTTCCGGCGCGTCTCGAACGTGGCCTACCTCGACGTGCGCGATCGGATCTCCACCAACATGAGCACGCTGCAGGAGAGCCTCGAAGGGATACGCGTCGTGCAGGCGTTCGCCGGAGAAGGGCGCGCGACCGACCGTTTCGACGGCACGAACGAGGCGCAGTACAACGCGAATCTTCGAACGGTGAGCATCTCGGCCCGCTACTTCCCTGCCGTCGAGTTCGCAGGCATCGCCGGCACCGCGTTGATCATCGGGGTCGGTGGCTGGTTCGCGCACGACGGCATCGTCACGGTGGGGACCGTCGCCGCGTTCGTGCTCTACCTCAACAACCTGTTCGAACCAGTGCAGCAGCTCAGCCAGTTCTACAACGTCGTGCAGTCGGCCGGCGCGGCGCTCGACAAGTTGTTCGGCCTCCTCGACACCGAACCATCGGTCGCCGAACGAGCCGGCGCGTACGACCTGCCGGTCGAGACGGGCGCGATCGAGGTGCGCGACGCCTCCTTCGCCTACCTCGCCGAACCGGTGCTCACCGATGTGACGCTCACGATCGCTGCGGGCGAGCGGGTCGCGCTCGTCGGTCCGACGGGCGCGGGCAAGAGCACGCTCGCCAAGCTGCTCGCCCGCTTCTACGACCCGCGCGAAGGGACGATCACGATCGGCGGTCACGACCTGCGCGATCTCACGCTCCGTTCATTGCGTGACCGCATGTGCGTCGTGCCGCAGGAGGGGTACCTGTTCGCGGGAACGCTGCGGGAGAACGTGCGCATCGGGCGTCCGGAGGCGAGCGACGCCGAGGTCGACGCCGCGCTCGGTGTCCTCGGGCTCTACGACCGCTTCGCGGCATTCCCCGAGGGCCTCGACACCGAGGTGCGCGAAGGCGGTTCACGGCTGTCGGCAGGGGAGCGCCAGCTCGTGTCGCTGGGACGCGCCGCGCTCGCCGATCCGCGGATCCTCGTGCTCGACGAGGCGACGTCGAACCTCGACCCTGGCACCGAAGCCGCCGTCGAGGCGGCGCTCGAGCGCCTGATGGAGGGCCGCACGGTCATCGTCGTGGCCCACCGGTTGTCGACCGCGGCGCGCGCCGACCACGTCGCGGTGATCGATGAGGGCCGCCTCGTCGAGTACGGCACCCACGACGACCTCGTAGCGGCGGACGGCCGCTATACGGCCCTGTTCGCCGCCTGGCTCGCCCACCGCCGGTAGCCGCGGGCTTGACCGTGGCTGAACAACTTGATAGAAGTTGTTCAGTCGTCCACCGGAGAAGTGCTCGTGTCGATCTCGCCGATCTCGCCGATTACCGCAGGGCCTGGCACCACTGGGCCTGGCACCACTGGGCCTGGCATTGGGACCGCGACGCCGGCCCGCATCCTCGCAGCGGCGGAGCAGTGCCTGCGGCGCCTCGGCCTTCGCCATCTCTCGATGGGCGACGTCGCGAGGGCCGCCGGCGTCTCGCGCGGATCCGTCTACCGCTACTTCCCCGACCGCGATGCCCTCCTCGACGCGGTGCTCGAGCGTGCCGCCGACCGCTTCGTGGCCGGCAGCGAGCCGTGGGTTCGCCGGCGCCGAACGCTCGCGAACCAGGTCGCAGAGGCGGCCGTGTTCATCCGCACCCATCTCGCCGACGAGATCATCACGTTGCACCTCCCGTCGGAGGACGAGTCGCTGCTCGCCACGATGCTCACGCTGCGCACCGAACGCGTCGTCGGCAAGTGGATCGACTTCTGGCTCCCGTTGCTCGCCGACGCCGCTGCGCGAGGCGAGATTCGCGCCGACCTGCACCACCGGCGCGCCGCGGAGTGGATCGTTCGCCAGCTGTTGTCGCTCGTGCTCATGCCGTCGGTCGTCATCGATCTCGACGACCCCGACCAGGTGCGCGAGTTCGTCCATGATCACATCGTGCGCGGTCTCGCGCCCTGAGCTGGGAGTCACGCGATGAAGTTCGCCCTGTTCTACGAGATCCCGGTCACGCGGCCGTTCACCAAGGAAAAGGAGCACGCGGCGTACCAGAACACGCTCGAGCAGGCGATCTTCGCCGAGGCCGCGGGTTGGCACGCGTTCTGGACCGTGGAGCATCACTTCCTCGAGGAGTACTCGCACTGTTCGAACCCCGAGGTGCTCTACGGCGCGATCGCGAGCCGCACGACCACGCTGCGGTTGGGGTACGGCGTGCGGCTCATGCCGAAGCCGTACAACCACCCGGTGCGCAGCGCGGAGTCGGCAGCGGTGCTGGATCTGCTCAGCAACGGCCGCGTCGATTTCGGCACCGGACGCAGCGCGACCCGAATCGAGCTCGAGGGCTTCGGTATCGACCCGCGCGAGACACGCGCGATGTGGCAGGAGGCGATCGAGCACATCGTCGACTGCTGGACCAACGAGTACAACGAGTTCGAGGGCGAGCACTGGTCGCTGCCGCGCCGGAGGGTGCAGCCGAAGCCGTTGCAAGACCCTCACCCGCCGCTGTGGGGTGCGACGACGAGCGACGAAGGCCATGTTCAGGTCGGCGAGCTCGGGCTCGGCCTCTGCTCGTTCGCCGTGGGAGTGCCGCCAGAGGAGATCGGCCGCAAGGTAGCGCTCTACCGCGGCGCGGTGAACCAGTGCACGGCGCCGATCGGCAAGTTCGTGAACAACCAGGCGGCGACGTTCACGATGATGAACGTCGCGCCGACGGCCGAGGAATCGCGCACCGTCGCGACCGAGAGCTTCGAGTGGTACCCGAAGGTTGGCGCCCGGATGATCGGCCAGCTCGCCGGATGGATGGCCGAACGCCAGCAGGACCTCGGCAACTACCACTATGCGGCCGACATGAAGAAGCACGACGACGAGGGCTCGCTCGACCTGCTCAGCATGGACATCCTGATGGACATGAACGCCTGCGTCTGCGGGACTCCCGACGACGCGATCGAGCAGTGCAAGCGCTACGAAGCCGCCGGCGTCGACCTGTTGCTGTGCCTCGTGAACCCGTATTCGATCCCGCACGACAAGGTGATGCAGACAATCGAGCTGATCGGCAAGCACGTCATCCCGGCGTTCTCGTGACCTGGGTGACGGGTTGATCCGATCCGGCGTACGGTGCGAAGAACCGGTGACCACCGGCGCGAACCAGGAGTGAGCAAATGGACAGCGTGGCCATGTTGCAGAGAGTTGTCGACGAGACCACCCGCCTCGTCGACGGCACGACCGGCGAGCTGCTCGACCGCCCGACCCCGTGCGAGGGCTGGACGGCGCGCGATCTCGTGAACCACATCACCGGCGGCGCGACGATGTTCGCGATGTCGGCCGAGCAGGGCTCGGTGCCCGACGAGCTCGTGGCCCAGTTCATGGGCGGCGACAACCTCGGAGGCGACCCGCAGGGCGCATGGAAGACCGCCGCCGCGCGCGCCATGGCCGCGTTCGAACAACCGGGCGTGCTCGAGAAGCTCGTCACGCTGCCCTTCGGTGAGATGCCGGCAGGCGTCGCGCTCAGCATCGCGATCTTCGACGTGGCGACGCACGCCACCGACCTCGCGCGCGCAACCGGCCAGACGGTCGGCGACACCGGGATGCTCGAGGTCGCGCTCGAGATCGGCCAGCAGATGATCGGTCCGGAGCTGCGCGCTCCGGGCGTCTTCGACGAGGCGCAGCCCGTCGCGACCGACGCGCCGATCGCCGACCGCCTCCTCGCCTTCGCCGGCCGCCGCCTCTAGACCGAAGAACGCACCTGGCGTTCGCGCTCGCAGGCTCCGCGTACGTGGCAGCCCGAGAGGTGATCGTTCACGACGCCCATCGCCTGCATCGCCGCGTACATCGTGGTCGGGCCGACGAACCGGTACCCGAAGCCCAAGAGCTGCTTCGACAGGGCGAGTGATTCGGGTGTCTTTGCCGGGAGGTCCGCGAGCGCCTTCGGAGCGCGGCGCCGGCGGGGTTCGTACGACCAGACGATCGCCGCAAGCGACTCGCCGCGCTCGGCCAGTGCGACGGTCGCCCGCGCATTGGCGATCGTCGCCTCGATCTTGCCCCGGTGCCGGACGATGCCCGCGTCGCCGAGGAGCCGGCGGACATCGCGCGCGCCGAAACCAGCGACAAGCTCCGGGTCGAACCCCGCGAACGCTTCGCGGAAGTTCTCACGCTTGCGCAGGATCGTCAGCCACGACAGGCCCGACTGGAACCCCTCGAGGCAGAGACGCTCGAGCACGTCTCGCTCCGCGACGACGGGCCGACCCCACTCCGTGTCGTGGTACCGGACGTAGTCGGCGCTCGACGCGCCCCACACACAACGGCGAACGCCGTCGTCGCCCCGCAGGAGATCGCCGGCCGCCATCCGATCAGCCTCGCGCGTGCGAGGATCTCGTGGTGGAGCCGATCGTGCAGATGAAGCGGTTGCGCGCACACGCCGATTTCACGGCGCACCTCGCCGCGCTCGGTGTGCAGCTCCCGCTCGCGCCCGCCGAACGAATCGCGGCGACGCTCGGCCGGCCGCTCGCTGTCGGGGGCCATACCGTGCCCAACCGTTTCGCGATCCTTCCAATGGAGGGCTGGGACGGCACACCCGACGGCCGCCCTACCGACCTGGTGCGGCGTCGCTGGCAACGCTTCGGTGCCAGCGGCGCGGGTTGTGTCTGGGGCGGCGAGGCCGTCGCGGTCCGCCCGGCCGGTCGCGCCAACCCCTGCCAGCTCGCCATCGGTGCTCGGTCGCTCGAGGATCTCTCCGAGCTGCGCGCCGAGCTCCTCGCCGCGGCGCCGGACGGGACCATCCCGCTCGTCGGGCTCCAGCTCACGCACTCGGGGCGTTGGAGCCGGCCGGAGGCCGCGCCCGCGCCGGCGATCGCCTACCGGCATCCCTATCTCGACGATCGGGTCGGCGCCAGCGACCAGCACCTGCTGAGCGACGGCCAGCTCGACGATCTCGTCGCCGACTTCGTCCGCGCCGCGCGCACGGCCGCCGAAGCGGGTTTCGACTTCGTCGACATCAAGCACTGCCACGGCTACCTGCTCCATGAGCTGCTGTCGGCCGTCGAGCGCCCCGGCCGCTACGGCGGCTCGCTCGCCAACCGGATGCGGTTCCTCGACGAGGTTGTCGCCGGCATCCGCAGCCACGCGCCCGAGCTGATGATCGGCGTCCGCCTCTCGGTGTTCGACCTCGCGCCCCATGTGCCCGGCGTGCCGCTCGTCACGTCCGGCTACCCGTACGCGTTCGGCGGCGACGGCACCGGCACGGGCATCGATCTGCGCGAGGTGCACGAGCTGTGCCGGCATCTCACTGATCTCGCGATCCCGCTGCTGTGCGTCACCGCGGGGAGCCCCTATTACAGCCCCCACGTCCAACGGCCCGCGTACTTCCCTCCCTCGGACGGTTACCTGCCGCCACGCGACCCGCTGTACGAGGTCGCGCGCCTGCTGAGCGCGACGAGCGACCTCGCGCACGCCCATCCGGAGCTCACGATCGTCGCCAGCGGACTGAGCTACCTCCAGGAGTGGCTCCCCGCCGTTGCCGCTGCCGTCGTCGAGCTCGGCGACGCGGCGTTGGTCGGTTACGGCCGCGCGGTGTTGAGCTATCCGGAGATCGCGCACGACGTGCTGCATGGACAGCCGCTCGCGCGCGAACGGCTGTGCCGCACCTTCAGTGACTGCACCACCGCGCCGCGGAACGGGCTTGTCTCTGGGTGCTATCCGCTCGACGAGTTCTACAAGGCGCGCCCCGAGCGCCTCGAGCTCACGCGGGCGAAGCGTGCCGCAGAGGCCGCGCGGGGCGGGCGGCGGGCGGCACGACCGTGAGGCGGCCGCGCATTGCTCTGGCGATGCTCGACGGGCTCGTCGACACCGCCTTCACCGCTGCCCACTTCGATCGCATGAACGCCGTCGGAACGGTGGCCGACCGTGTGCCGTTGACGCGCCTCGATGACGGCCGCGCGGCCGCGGTGCTCGCCGACGCCGAGGTGTTGCTCGGCCACTGGGGCTGCCCGACGATCACCACCGAGGTGCTCGATCGAGCACCAGCGCTGCGCATGTTCGTGTACGCGGCCGGGACCGTGAAGTGGCAGGTCACCGATGCCGTGTGGGCGCGCAACATCGTCGTGACGAGCGCGGCGGCCGCGAACGCTGTGCCGGTCGCCGAGTACACGCTCGCGATGATCCTGCTCGCGAACAAGGGTGTGCTGCTGATCCGCGAGCAGCTGCGCGATCCGTCGGTGGCCGTGACGCTGGACCGGATGCGGATCGGCAACGTGGGCAAGCGGATCGGGATCGTCGGTGCGTCGCACGTCGGACGGCTCGTGATCAACATGCTGCGACCGTTCGCGCTCGACGTCGTCGTCTACGACCCCTTCCTCTCCGACGACGAGGCGAAACATCTCGGTGTCGAGGTCGAGCGCGACCTCGACGAGCTGTGCGCGCGCGTCGACACGTTGTCTCTCCACGCGCCCGACATCCCCGCGACTCGCACCATGATCGGCGCTCGGCAGCTTCGCAGGTTGCGCGACGGCGCCGTCCTCATCAACACCGCTCGGCCTGCCCTCATCGATCAGGATGCGCTGCTCGCGGAGCTCCAGACCGGCCGCATGAGCGCGGTGCTCGACGTCACGAGCCCCGAACCCCTGCCGCCCGAACACCCGCTGCTCGCACTCCCCAACGTGTTCGCGACCCCGCACGTCGCCGGGTCGCTCGGCACCGAGTTGCACCGCATGGCCGATGACGCGGTGTCGGAGATCGAGCGGTATGCGCGGGGTGAGCCGCCTCGGTATCCCGTGCGTCGCGAGGATCTCGACCGCATTGCGTGACGCCGTGATCCCGGGGCTCTGCTCGGTCACGTTCCGGGCGCTCGACGTCGACGCGATCGCGCGGCTGGCCGCAACGTGTCGCCTGTCGGGGATCGAATGGGGTGCCGATGTCCACGTGCCGCCGGCCGACGTCGCCGCGATCGCGCGGGCACGTGCCGCCAGCTCCGGCCTCGACTACGTGAGCTATGGCTCGTACCTCCTCGCCGCGGATGCCGGCGTCACCGGCGACGAGGTCGCCATCGTGCTCGACGCCGCGGTCGAGCTGGGTGCATCGCATGTGCGCATCTGGAGCCCATTCGGTGTCGAGCCGGGCTCGCCGCGGGCCGGCGAGATCGTCGATCGCCTGCGGTACGTCGCGAGCGAGGCGTTCGAGCGCCGCTTGACGGTCGGGATCGAGTACCACGGCGGGACGCTGACGGCGACGGCGGCCTCGGCGGCGGCGATCGTCGACGCGGTCGTCGCCCCGAACCTGTCGCTCTACTGGCAGCCGCCTTACTGGCTCGGGCAACGCGAGATCGCCGACGATGTCGACGACGTCGCCACGCTCGGCGGGCGCGTCTCGCACCTGCACGTCTACGAGTGGACGCCCGCGCCCGACGTGGAGCGCCTTCCGCTCGCGGCCGGCGACGCGCGGTGGCGGGCGGTCCTCGCGGCGCTCGAGGCACCCGCCGTCGAGCCCCGCGTCGCGTTCTGCGAGTTCGTCGCCGGCGACGACCCGGCCCAGCTGGTCGCGGACGCGCGAACGTTGCACGAATGGATCGGCGAGTGACCGAAACGCTCGCGTCGCGGGTACGCCCCCGGCGTCCGGTCCTCGGGATGTCGGCGGTGCTGCTGCCGTTCACCGAGAAGGGCGAGATCGACTGGGTCGGGTTTGCGCGCCTGCTCGACACGACCAATCGCAGCAGGCTTGATCCCTGCCGTGAACATGGACACGGGGTTCGGCCCGGTCCTCTCGGCCGACCAGCGCCTGGAGGTGCTCGTGCTGAGCGGCCGGCGCCGGGTCCCGTTTCTCGCCGGAGCTCATGTCATCGACCAGCCGGGATCGCGGTTTGCGATCGACCGGTACCGCGCGGAGATGGATCAGATCACCGCGGCTGGCGGCACGCCGATCGTGTTCCCGTCGCACGGCCTCGGGCGCCTGGGCGACGAGGAGCTCCTCGCGGCGCACGAATCGATGGCGCGCGACGTCGACGCCTTCTATGGGTTCGAGCTGGGTGCGATGTTCCACCCCGCCGGCCGCATCTTCTCGCTCGCTGTCTTCCGCGCGCTCCTCGACGTTCGCCAGCTCGTCGGCCTGAAACACAGCTCGCTCGATCGGGGACTCGAGCTCGAACGGCTCGACATCCGCGACCAGCATCGGTCCGACTTCCGATTGCTCACGGGCAATGATCTCGCGATCGACATGGTCATCTACGGCAGCGACTACCTGCTCGGCCTGTCGACGTTCGCGCCCGAGGGATTCGCGGCGCGCGACGCGGCATGGGAGGCCGGCGACGAGAACCGCTTCTGGGCTTTCAACGATGTCCTCCAGTATCTCGGGCAGCTCGCGTTCCGCTCACCCGTCCCCGGCTACCGCCACGACGCGGCGATGTTCCTCCGATTGTGTGGTCGCATCGCGTGCGACGCCACCCACCCGACGTCGCCGGCGCGTCCCGTGAGTGATCGTCCGCTCCTCGCCGACATCGCGGCCCGCCTCGACCTCCTCTTGGGCAACGGCCGGGGCGTCAATTGACCTCGATAGTCGAGGTCAATTGACGCCCCGGAGGACGACCCGGTCCAGCAGGGTGAGGGTGGCCTCGGAAATCGGTTCCCATTCGAGCTCGGCTTGCCGCGCTCTGATCGCGGCGCGCGTCGCGTCGACCTGCTCGACGCTCAGCGCGTCGATCGCGGCGGTCACTTCCGTGCGGGTTGCGCGCCCGATCGGGATCCGCGCGGCGCCGAGGTACTCGACGAGGAAGTCCCAGTCACTCCCGAGCACCGGGATTCCGGCGCCGATCGCGTCGGCAGCGGTGCCGGTCGCGAGCATCTCGCCGCCGGGGTCGAACGGTAGCGCCAGCACATCGCAGGCCGCGAGCCTCGTCGCGTAGGTGTCGACATCGACGTTCCGGTACCGATCGACTGCGACCAGGCGCGGATCCGTCGGAAACTCCTCGCCGGGCGCCGCCGACCAGACGGCGAGCTGGATGTCGACACGGTCCGCTGCGAGGAATCCCTCGACGAAGTCGCGTGTGCGCTTCTCGCGGCGCGGCGCGCCGACGATCCCGATTCGCAGCGAACAGGGCGCGAAACCCAGGCGCGCTTCCGCACCGGCGCGGTCGATGCGCAGCAGCGCGTCGCGCCACAACGCCCCGAAGTGACCGTGCCGGAGCACGACATGCTCCGCGCCGCGGGAGAAGCCGTACCGCGCGAGCATTCGATCTCGGCCCCGCTCGCTGTGGTGAATGACCGCAGCAGAACGCTGCGCCCAGAGCCCGTACACGGCGTTGAAGCGTTCCGGCTGCTTGGCGTGTGGGGTCAGGTTGTGTGCGGTCCAGACGACCGGGATGCCTCGGTCGTCGAGCCGATCGGCGATCCGCTCATGCTCGGCGAGATCGTCGAACGCGAGCCACTCCGGCCAGTGCAGATGCAGCACGTCGATCTCGTCGAGCGCCACGGTCGCGTCCGCGAACGTGCCGACGGGCGACGGCCGTGTCACGACGCGGTCGCCCAGTGGCCCGTACAGCGACCGGTCGTAGTGGTGGCCGTGCGCGGTCGACGCGATCCGTAGCTTCGGTGTGACGCGCACCGTTATGGCCACGCGTTCCCCGGGATCGATGTCGAGTTGGTGGACCCTCGCGATGGGCGACCACGCGCTGCGCCACTCGGACAGCCCGTCGACATCGATCGTGTTCACAGTGTGCGGGGCATCGCACTCGAACTCGACAAGCAGCGGGCGCGGCCCGATCGCGGGGATCGCGTACGCGATCGCCGACGGCACGGCTGCGAACGACAGCGTGTCGGCGAGCACGATGCTGCGGCCGTCCACCGTCCAGCGGGATGTGCGCGTTCCGGCCAGCGCCGCCGGTCGCTCGGTCGCGAACGTTTCGGCCGTCGAGACGAAGCCGTCCCAGCGGGCGGACACCTCGGCGGGGCCGTGCGTGACCTCGGCAGGAAGCTCGCCGGCGACGTAACGGCTGTAGCCGGCGATCACGAGCGGTGTCCAGCACGGCAGGTCCTGATCGACCGGGACCTCGAACGTGCCCGGCCGGTACAGCGCGGGCAGGTAGTGGCTCCGCGCCGCGCCGACGAAGGGGAGCGTGAACGACAACGCCGGGCTGCGAAACGCCCACACCCGTGCCGTCGTCGTGTCGTCGAACGAGATGAGCTCGTCGACCGGTGCGTACGCTGAGCCCCCGCGTGCGGCGATTGACGCACCGGGCAACGAACTGTCGGGCAACGAGCTCAGGGCCCGTGCCGACCATGCGAGCTTGCCGAGGAGGTCGAAGGTGAGCTGCAACCGCCGCGCCGGCCCGCGGTAGCGATCCTGGTCGCGATGTTGGTGCGCGTTCACCACTCCGTCGGCGCCGAACCACGAACGCATCGCGTCCGTCGCGTCGGCTGCCCTTCGCAGCCAGTGAGCGTCGCCGTCACCGACACGGTGGGCGAGCGCGGCGGCGGCGAGCTCGACGGTGAGCGCGATCGAGAGCACGCCGGTGGAGCGACCCCACGGAATTGCGGCGCCGTCGCGCCCGATCGTCCGCTCCACGAGCGCCACGGCGTCGGCGAGCCCCGCTCGCCATTCCGGCCCGATCTCCGCCGCGAGCGGCTCGCAGAACAGCCAGAGGTCGGCCGTGTAGATGTCGTACCGGCCGCTGCCGTCGTTCGAATCGTCGAGGCAGTGCCGGGGATTGTTCGACAGCAGCGTCCGCAACTGCGCCGTCAGAGCGTCGAGCCCGGTCGTGCCGTCGAGCAGGCCCAACCGAGCACGCGCTCGCTCGCAGCGGGCGAGCACCGCGACGTAGTTACGCGGCAGCTTCCCCTCGGCCAGCAACGGGAGGAACGACGAGCTGTCGCACGCGACCGCGACCTCCGATCGCTCGGCAGCGGAGCACTCCGCCAGCCGCGGGTTGCCTTCGAACACACCCGCGTCGAGGATCGTCTCCGCGATGCGGTACGAGAAGAACGAATGCGTGCCTGGCCCATCGACCTCACGCAACAGCAGCGAGATCGCCTGCTCGATCGGAGCCCCGCCCACCTGCTCGGCCCCCGCTGCCGCGAGATGGCCGAGCGTGAAGATGAGGTCGGCGCGCACGTCGGGTGCGACGGCATGACCGGCGAACACGCGCGGGAGCCGCCATCCGGGTGCGTGCGCCGCGACGAACCGGTCGACGGTGTCCACGCAGTGAGCGACCAACGCGTCGCGCAGCTCGGCGACGTTCACTGGTCGCGCCATTCGTGCGACCACCCCTCGATCTCGTCTGCGCTCAGCCGGCCATCCGCGACGATCACGCGGTGGCGGCGCGCCAGCTCCTCGCCGGCGCCGACCTGGAGCGGGCCCTCCCAGAGGAACGCGGCGTTCAGAAAGTTCGCCCACCCTTCGCCGTAGGTGTCGGCGCGAGTGCTTCCGTACCATGGCGTCGGGTAGCGCGGGTTCGCCGGATGATCGACGATCGCAACCGTCGCGGCGTCGCTGGCCAGCGCGCACCAGCTTGCGGGGGTGCCGAGCACCGGGCGCCCGTGATCGACGCCGGGAGCCAGGTGCAGCACGGTGTCGGTCCAATCCGGCGCGCCCCGCAATGTCAGCCCGCCGTAGCCACCCCACGTGGTGAACGGCGTGCGGTCGAAGACGGTGTCGGCCGTCGGCCGGAGCGCGAACGTCCAGTCGATCGCATACGCCGCGTCGCTCAGCGCGACCTGGCGGAGCGTGCGGGTCTCGTGCACCGCCACCGCACCACCTCCAGGCGCGATCCAATCGAGGGTCGCCGTGGTCGTCGGCCCTGCGACGGCGATGTCGACGGGTGACAGCACGCCGAACTCGCCGTACTCCTCCCAGAAGTTCGCGCCGTTCACGAACTTGATCGTCGACCAGAGCCCGTGATGCCAGGGATGATCGACGGGTGCGTTCGAGCTGACGACCCGACCCGAACGAGTGCGGAGCGGGTGCACGTGTGGGCGGGGCGGGTCCCACACCGCGATCCACGGGAGCGCCATGTCCCGGAACCTAGATGCCGAGCGGGGTGTCCGTGTCCGCCACTACGGTCGGGCTCATGCGCGTCCGCATTGCCGTGCTCGCCGCCGTGATGCTTGCCGCGGCCTGCAGCGGTGGCGGCGGTGGCGACGGTCGCAACGATGCACGGTCGACCACGACCACGGAGGGAGCGACGGTGGCAGACGGGCTCGTCGACGAGGAGTGGTTCCGCGGACGCCAGGACAGTTTCCTCGCGTTCGCGACACGGGAGTTGTCGCCCGGCTCGGTCACCAACCTGATTGCCCACACCGAGCGCGCGACCCGTGAACCCGGTTTCGAGGTGCCGGCCGGCGCTGTCGCCGCCGCCGACTTCGAGCCGATCTTCGAGCGGATCGACACGCTGCGCGACACGACCGACTTCGACCTGCTGTACCTGATGAACCTCTGGTACGGCTACCGCGATCAGCTCGGCGCCGATCTCCGTCGCGAGATCGAAGCGCGCTTCCACTCGTTCAAGTACTGGTTCACGGAGCCGACCCAGGAGGGGCTCGTCGACGACCGGTGGTACTGGTCGGAGAACCACCGGATCATCTACCACACGGTCCAGTACCTGGCGGGCGACGCCTTCCCCGACGACGTGTTCACGAACGACGGTCGCACCGGCGCAGAGCACCGCGACGAGGCGAAGCAACGCATCCTCGACTGGATCGACGAGAAGGTGCGGTTCGGCTGGAGCGAGTGGCACTCCGACGTCTACTACCAGAAGGACGTGACGCCGCTGCTCACGCTCGTCGAGTTCGCGCCTGACGCCGAGGTCGCCCGCCGGGCCGCGATGCTGCTCGACCTGCTGCTGCTCGACGTTGCGCTCCATCTGCACGGCGGCAACTTCGGCGCCACGCACGGCCGCAGCTACATGAAGGACAAGTCGGTCGCGACCGATCAGGACACCTTCGGTCTCTCGAAGCTGCTCTTCGACGACACGGCGCTCGACTACACGAGCGGCGCGGACGCGGGCGCGGTGCTCTTCGCCCGCGCCTCGAAGTACCGGATGCCGGAGGTGATCCGCACGATCGCGACCTCCGACGCCACGATCATCGATCGCGAGCGCATGGGGGTGCCGCTCGACCCGCAAGCCGAGATCGACCTCGACGCTCCCGCGCCCTACGGCTACAACTTCGACGACCCGGCCAACGTCGCGTTCTGGTGGGAACGCGGCAACCAGGCGACGTGGCAGGGCGTGGCGCTCACGCTCGAGACACTGACGAAGTACGGGTTGTGGGAGTCGGAGTTCTTCCAGCCGTTCGTGCCGCTGCGCGACATCGTCGGCGGCGATCCCGAGGTCGCCCGCCCGCTCGCTCGCGATCTCGCGCCGATGCTCGGGTTCGGGCTGCTCACCGAGGTGAACAGCTACACCTACCGGTCTCCGCAGGTGATGCTCTCGACCGCGCAGAACCAGCGGCCGGGGATGTTCTCCGACCAGCACCACGCCTGGCAGGCCACCCTCGACGAGGACGCGACGGTGTTCACGACACACCCGAAGAACGAGCCCGAGATCGGCACCGAGTGGCCCGACGGCGACGGCTACTGGACCGGCACCGGTTCGATGCCGTCCAGCGCGCAGCAGGGCACGGCCGCGATCCACGTGTACGACCCCGCGTTCGACGCGCCGGGCGCTGGCCCGCTCGAGGCGTTCGACTACCTCGACTTCACGCACGCGTACTTTCCGCAGGAGCGCTTCGACGAGGTCGTGACCGACGGTCAGTGGGTGTTCGGCCGCAAGGGCGACGGCTACGTCGGGCTGTGGTCGGAGCGCCCGGTGGAGTGGCGATCCGCACCGCAGGGCGCGTTCACGCACGGGCTCACCGAGCCGTTCGATCTCGTGGCGCCGGGCGGCGCCGACAACGTGTGGATCGTCGAGGTCGGCGATGTCACCCAATACGACGACTTCGCGGCGTTCCAGGCGGCGCTGCGGGCGGCCGACGTGTCGGTGACTCGCCCCGAGGATGACGATACAGGGGATGACCGTGCAGCCTCGGTGCGCTTCGTCTCGCCGGCGCAGGGCGTGCTGGAGTTCTCCGCCGGGCGGCTCCTCGTCGATGGCACAGAGGTCGCGATTCGCGACTACCCGCGCTTCGACAACCAGTTCGTGAACGCCGACTTCGAAGCGCGCCGATACGAGATCACCGATGGCGACGCATCGCTTGTGCTCGACTTCGACACGATGACCCGCGAGGCGCGCCGATGATCGCGATTCCCCCGCTGCACGAGCTCAACCGCGACTTCGTCTGGCGCGATCACGTCGGCCCACGACGGCTGCTCACCGCCGAACAGGTGGAGCAGTTCGACCGCGACGGCTTCGTGCTGCTCGACCGCGTGATCCCGCGCGATGTCATCGAGCGCGTCGTCGCCGAGATCGACCCGTTCGAGGCCCAGATCGAGGAGCTGCTCCGGAGCGCCGGCGGCAAGGTCTTCATCGCCCGTGCCGACGAGATCACCTTCACCACCCACATCGTCGTGAAGAGCGCGTACGTGCGCGAGTTCGTGAGCAACGGTCCGCTGCTCGACCTCGCCCACGACCTGGTCGGCCCCGACACTCGGCTCTACTGGGACCAGTCGGTGTACAAGAAGCCGCACACCGTCGCGCCGTTCCCGTGGCATCAGGACAACGGTTACAACTTCGTGCTCCCGCAGGCGTACCTGACCTGCTGGATCGCGCTCACCGACACCGACGAGACGAATGGTTGCCCGTGGGTCGTGCCAGGGCTCCACCGTCACGGCACGCTCGAGCACCACATGACCGACCTCGGCTGGGTCTGCCTCGACGATGCGCCGGGCGCTGTGCCGGTGCCGGCCAAGGCCGGCTCGATCATCGCGTTCACGAGCCTGACGCCACACTGCACTGGTTCGAACACCACCGACGACGTCCGTAAGAGCTACATCGTCCAGTACGCCCCCGACGGCGCGATCATCCACCGGCGCAACGACGGGGGCTACGACCCGCTCACCGCTGACGCGCCGGAACGCCAGTTCCCCGTGCTTGTGGGTGGCGCGATCCCCGTCAGACCCTGACGTCGTGCAGCTTGCCCGCGACCTCACGTGCGATCTCGATGAAGCGCGTGGCGGCGGGTGAGATCGAACGCGACGCGCGCCGGACGATGCCGATCGAACGTGGTGTGATCGGCGGATCGAGCCTGTGCACCATGATCTCGGGGTCATCGGGGTCGATCGCGAGCCAGGGCAACACCGCGATGCCCATGTCCGCGCGCACCATTGCCTGCACGGCGCCGTTGTCGTTCGACCGGAACACGTAGCTCGGCTCGACGCTCATGGCGCGAAGCCCCTCGTCGATCAGGAGCTGACAGCTGCTCGCGTGCTGACCGACGAGCGCACGGCTCACGAGCGTCGGGCCGTCGAGGATGTGCGGCAGACCGGAGTCGGCGCGGCTGATGGCGACGAACGGGTCTCGGCAGAGCTCCTCGAACTCCACCCGGTCGTCGACGGAGGGCGCGACGATGAACGCAAGGTCGAGCTCGCCGTCGACCGTGCGCGTCACGAGCTCGGCGACGTCGTCCGTTTCGAACAGGCGGATCTCGAGCTCCGGCCGCTCGGCGCGCAGTCGCCCGACGATCGCGGGAAGCGCCTTGACCGAGACGGATTGGAACGTGCCGACGGTGATCCGCCCTGCCTCGCCCGCGATCACGCGATCGAGCTCCGCGTCGGCTGCTTCGAGGCGGGCCAGGATCGCGCGGGCGTGGGGGAGGAGCATCGCACCGACCGGCGTCAACTCCACAGGGAGCGGGCCACCCGGCCGGTCGAACAGGGCCGTTCCGATGCTGCGCTCGAAGCTCGCGATCTGCTGGCTGATCGCCGACTGGGTGAACCCGAGGCGCTGAGCGGCGCGGCCGAAGGAGTGCTCGTCTGCGACCGCGATCAGCGCGGCGAGGTGGCGGACGTCGATGCCCTGCAGTCGTTGCATGTCCATAACGATAACTGATGGAGGCAAGCAGGGATAATCGTTGGACCTGATGGATCCTCCGGTGGACAATGGGTTCCGGGAGGTCACCATCATGTTGAGCCCATTGCACCCCATCCAGATCGAGATTCTCGCCCAGGCGCTCGCGGCCGACGGGGTCAGCCCGCACGAGGCCAGGTTGGCGGCCGTTGCCCAGCTCGCGGGTCGCCGCGGTGCCAACCCTGTGCTGGTCTCGGTCGCGCTCGATCCCTCCGAGCCCGAGATCGCCCGCTTGCGCGCGTTCGGCAGGCTCGCGGCCATGCTCGCCCGGCCGTTCGTCCGGCGACCCGCAGCCGCGTAGGCAAGGGAGCCTTCGGTACCCTCCGGCGATGGAGGCACGCGGCGTGATCGTCGTGCTCTCATGGAACGTCCTGGCCGCACCTTGGGCGTCGCCGCGTTGGTATCCGGAGGGGATGGATGCCGAGGTGCTGGAGCGCGGGCGGCGGGTCGAGCTCGCGACGGCCATCCTGCAGGGGATCCCACACGACCTCGCCTGCCTGCAGGAGACGACGCCACCGGATCTCGCGCGGCTCCGCGACCCTCGCTACGACGTGCACGCCGCCGACAACGACGCGTCGCTGTGGTCGAGCTGGTCGACGCCCGAGGCGACGTGGGAGCCCAACGGTCCGGCAGTGATGTGGCGGCGCGACCGCTTCGTCGACGTGGAGACGGGTGCGTTCGATCTCGGCGATCACGGCAATCGCGCGGCTTGGATCCGCGCGCGAGAGCCGCGCAGGTCGCACACGTTGCGTGTGGTGTCGGTGCATCTCGACGCCGACGATCGCGACCGCCGGCGAGCGGAGCTCGCGCGCCTGCTCGAGTGGTGCCGTCCTGAGCCGGGCGTGACCGACATCGTCGCCGGCGACCTCAACGCGGACACGGTCGCGACGAGCCTCGCTCCGTCGGGCATCGCCGATCTTGTCGCGGCCGCAGGCTTCGTCGATGCGCTGGTCTCGGTCGGGCGCCGGGCGCCGACCCATCCCTACGCGCGCCCCACCGACGAGTACGCGTCCCTGGCGACGATCGACCACGTGCTGGTGCGGAACGGCACCGCGATCGACGGCGCCGTCGTCGATTCGGACGTCTGGACGATCGACGATCCCGCAGCGCGGCTCGAGGCCACCTTGCGCCGGACGGGCTCCGATCACCTACCGATCGTCAGCTCGATCGCGCTGCCCTGAGCCGCGTCGCCGCGGCGGAGCCCTCGAGCACCGCGGTGAGCGCGCGCCGAGTCGATCGTGAAGATCACGAGTGCGATCCACACCAGCCCGAACCCCACGACCCGCGCCCCCGGCATCGCTTCGTCGTAGATCGCGACCCCGAGCACAAAGTTGATCGTCGGCACGGCGTACTGGAGCGGACCCAGGATGGTGAACGGCACCCGAGGGGCGGCGGTCGCGAAGAGCAGCAACGGCACGACGGTGACCGCGCCCGCGAGCAGGACGAGCACGAGCTGGCCGCCGCTCGCCGTGGTTCGGATCGAATTGTCGCCGGACTCGACGATCGCGACGACGGCAACGGCGGCCGGCAACAACACGACCGTCTCCGCCGTGAGGCTCTCGATCGGATGCAGCGGCACGGTGCGCTTGATGAGACCGTAGAGCCCCCACGTAAGCCCGAGCGTCAACGCGATCCCCGGCACATGCCCGTAGTCGAGCGTGAGCACGACGACAGCGCCGGCAGCGATCGCAAGCGCGACCGCCTGCGCGCGCGACAGCCGCTCGTGGAACAGGAACACGCCGATCGCGACGGTGCCCAACGGCGCGATGAAGTAGCCGAGCGCGGTCTCCACGACGTTGTCGTGGGTCACGGCCCAGACGTAGGTCGTCCAGTTGGCGCTGAGCAACAGCGCGGCGGCCAGGACGCGGCCGACGATCGCGGGACGGCCGAACGCGGCCCGGAGCGCACCGGCTCGGCGGGTGAGCGTCACGATGACACCGAGGAGCAGTGTCGACCAGACGATCCGCTGTCCGATCAGGCCGAACGAGGACAGGCCGTGCAGCTCGTGCCAGTACACGGTGAGCAGTCCCCAGAGCACGTACGCGGCGAGGCCCGCGAGCGCGCCACGGCGATCGAGCGGCATCGGCGGAGGCTAGGAGACCGCGGTTCGTGCTAAGCCACCAAAATGCGCGTCGATGTGCTGACCGGCGGACAGCCGCTCGTCCGGATGCAGCAACTCGCCCGCGACGCGGCCGCGGCCGGGTTCTCGGGTCTCGTGATCACCGAAGGCGGTCGTACCGCCTACCTCCAGTGCGCCGCGGCAGCACTCGCGGCCGACCTCGACTTGCTCACCGGGATCGCGGTCGCCTTCCCGAGAAGCCCGATGGTCACCGCGCAGACTGCTTGGGAGCTCGCCGACGCGACGAACGGCCGGTTCCGTCTCGGGCTCGGCACGCAGGTGCGTGCGCACATCGAACGTCGTTACGGCGCGCCGTTCGACCCGCCCGGCCCGCGCCTGGTCGAGTACGTGCAGGCCGTCCGCGCGTGCTTCGCGGCGTTCCGCGGTGAACCGCTCGCCTTCGACGGTGAGTTCACGAAGATGTCGATGCTCCCGGCGATGTGGTCCCCTGGGCCGCTCTCGGTGTCTGATCCGCCGATCGACATCGCCGCGGTCAACCCGTGGATGTTGCGCGCCGCGGGCAGGGTCGCGGACGGAGTGCATGTCCACCCGCTGAACCACCCTTCGTATCTTCGCGAGGTCGTCGTTCCCAACGTCGCGCTCGGCGCCGCCGCGGCCGGCCGCGCTGCGTCGGAGGTGCAGCTCATCGTGCCCTGCTTCACGGTCGCCGGCGACACAGCGGAGGAGCGCGAACCATGGCGGCAGCTGGCGCGCACCCAGGTCGCCTTCTACGGCAGCACACCGAACTACGCGTTCGTGTTCGAGCTGCTCGACCGCCCCGACACGACGGCCGCGCTGCGCGAGCGGCACAAGGCCGGAGACGTCGCCGGGATGGCGAGGGTGATCGACGACGAGCTCCTCGAGCATTTCGTCGTCGAGGGAACCTGGGCCGAGCTCGGTGGCCGCATTGTCGAGCGGTTCGACCGGATCGCGGCTCGCGTGGTCCTGTATCCGGCGGGGATCGCCTACTCGCAGCACCGTGAGCACTTCGAACGGCTCGGCGCGGTCGCCCGCGAGGTCGTCGCCTCCACCGACACTGCGGAACATTGAGTGGAGCGCGCGACAATGGCACGCGATCGACTCAACGGTCGTGGGTTCTGGGAGGCAGTGGTGCCCTACAACCAGCTCGGTCGTGTTGTGCACGACGCCGACGCGCACATCATGGAGACCCCGACGTGGCTGCGTGATCACGCCGATCCCGAGCTTCGTGCCCGGATCCGGCCGCTCGATCTGGGCGGTGGCAACGAGCTGAAGCAGACGGGCGACGTCGAGGAGCAGCTCGCGGATCTGCGTGCGGCGTTCGACCGCATCGCGGACAAGCACGCGAGCGCGGAGTACCGCGCCGACGAGGCCGAACAGATCATGTCGCGCAAGAACTTCGCCGCGACGGGCAGCTTCATCGCCGAGGACCGTTCGCGTGCGCTCGACCTGCTCGGTCTCTCGAGCCAGCTCGTCTTCAACACGTTCCACAACCGCCGGCTGCGCGACTGGGAACACTCGGGCGATCCCGACCTCGCCTACGGCGTCGCCCGCGCGCACAACCGCGGCATGATCGAGTTCTGCGCCGCCGACCCGCGGCTGCTGCCGACGCTCTATGTGCCGTTGATGAACTTCGAACGGGCGCCGCAGATGGCCGACGAGGCAATCGCGATGGGCGCGGCGGCACTGCTCGTCGCAAGCGGATGCCCGCCGACGCACGGCCCGAGTCACCGCGGGCTCGACCCCGTGTGGGCACGCGCCGTGGACGCCGACCTGCCTGTCGTGTTCCACGTCGGCGGCACGGGCGATCTCATCGACCGGCACTACTTCGTCAACGGGTTGCCGGTCCCGCCCGATTTCCACGGTGGCGAGGAGAACTTCCGCTCGGTCGACTACATGGCGATTCCGTTCCCGCCGATGCAGACCCTCGCGACGATGCTGTTCGACGGCGTGTTCGATCGCTTCCCGCGGCTGCGGATCGGGGTGATCGAGCAGGGTGCGATCTGGGTCCCGAGCTGGATGCGGCAGATGGAGAGCGCGTTCGAAGCGTTCCACAAGCACGAGGAACGCGTGCGGGCGCTCGAGCTGCGGCCGAGCGACTACGTGCGACGGCAGATGCGATTCACGCCCTATCCCACCGAGGACGTCGGGTGGATCATCGCCCAGGCCGGCCCCGACGTCGCGATGTTCAGCACCGACTACCCGCACGTCGAGGGCGGCCGCCGGCCCATCGAACGGTTCGAGGCCAGCCTCGGCGACGCGTCAGAGACGGTTCGCCAAGCGTTCTACTGCGACAACTTCGCCGACCTCGTCGGCGCCCGCCTCGCGTCACTCTGACGGTCCTCCGGCCCGGTCCCCGACCGTTTGGACGGTTTCCGTCGGCCGGCAGCGGAAAGGGTCAATCACTCAGCCGATCACGACGTTCGCGCGACTTCTACGCTGGGATCGGAGACAACGGGGGAGTTGGGCGATGCGTCTCGGTGGCAAGGTCGCGATCATCACCGGCTCGACGCGGGGTATCGGTCGTGCCTGCGCGATCCGCTTCGCCGAGCAGGGCGCGAAGGTGATCGTCACGGGGCGGAACGCCGACGACGGTGTGGCCGTCGAGCGCGAGATCCGAGCCGCTGGCGGCGACGCCACCTTCGTGCGTACCGACCTCGCGAGCGAGGACGATGTGGTCGCGATGGTGCGGGCTGCCGTCGACACCTACGGCGCGCTGACGACGCTCGTGAACAACGCGGCGCCGACCGAGCTGATGGGTCCGGGGCGTCTCGATCGGCGCGTGACCGAGCTCACGAACGAGGGCTGGGACTCGATCATGCTGGTCGGCCTGAAAGCCGTGTTCTGGTGCTGCAAGCACGCGATCCCCGAGATGGCCCGCGCAGGCGGCGGCGCGATCGTCAACATCTCCTCCGCCGCTTCGATCCTCGGCACACCGGGCCTCGACACGTACACCGCGATCAAGGGTGCGCTCAACACGCTGACGCGCTCGATCGCTGTCGAGTACGCGCCCGACGGTGTCCGCAGCAACTGCATCGTGTCGGGCATGGTGCTGACGAGCCCCGGCGCGTTCGCGATGATGGACGATCCGGTGATCGGCGGCGCGACGAAGGCGATGCACCTCACCCGCCTCGGCATTCCCGACGACATCGCGTACGCGGCGCTGTGGCTCGCGTCGGACGAGGCAGCGTTCGTCACCGGAGCGATGATCCCGGTCGACGGCGGTGTCACATGCCGGATGCCCGTGCCCGACATCTCCGCAGCCGACATCGATCTGGGCTGACCCCTGCGCCGGCGCGCGAAAGGAGCACGTCATGAGTTTGTTCTGTGTTTCGGGTCGGTGCCCCATCTCCCAGGAGCCGACGTTGGAGTTCCTCGCGGCCTCGAAGGCGACACTGGAGCGGCTCGGTGCACTCCACGCCGACGGTGTGATCAAGGCGGGCGGTGTGATGGTCGGGCCGCTCGGCGTGCTGTTCGTCGCCGAGTGCACCGACAACGAGGCGCTGCACCTGTTGCTCACGACGCTGCCGAGCTTCCGGTTCGCCGACTGGGAGGTGATGCCGCTCATCCCCTTCCACCGCGACATCGAGATGAGCCTCGACGCAGCGCTCGCGTCGTCGAAGTCCTAGATGAAGGCAGTGGTGACGCGGTTGCGCCAGGCTCGCAGGTTCGGGCCGAGGCTGGCGTCGGTCCGACCGAGCCGGACGACAACGAGATCGAGCGCCGGCACGATCAGGATCGACTGGCCCTCATAGCCGCTCGCCCAGAACCCGCCGAGCGCGTCCTCGGCGACCCACCAGTGCGCGCCGTACGCTGTGCCGTCGGTGGCATCGTGGGAGCGCACCCGCCGGGCGTGGTCGACCCAGCCCGACGGCAGCAACCGCCGGTCGTCCCACACGCCGTCGCGCAGGTACAAGTACCCGAAGCGAGCGAAATCCTGCGCGGTCGCGTACACGTACGACGAGCCGACGAACGTGCCCGCTGCGTCGCAGCGCGGATCGGCGCTCGCCATCCCGATCGGGGCGAACAGGTCGTCGCGGAGGAAGGCGCGCACATCGCCGCCGGTCGCCGCCACCACATCGCCCACGATCCGAGCCACGATGTTGCTCGTACCCGACGAGTAGTTGAACACGCTGCCGGGCGGGTGCGCGAGCGATCGTGCGGCCGCGTATCCGGCGACGTCGTCGGTCCCCTCGCCGAACAGCATGTCGATCACGTTCGACGTGCCGTCGATGTAGTCCTCGACGAAGTCCAACCCGTCCCGCATCGTCAGGAGCTGGTCGAGCGTGATCGCGGCGCGCGGATCATCAGGCGCCTGCCACGCTCGCACCGGCGCCGTGGATTCGAGCTCGAGCATGCCCCGTCCGACGAGCACGCCGACCGAGGCGTGGAGCACCGACTTTGCCATCGACCACGACAGCAGCGGGGTCGTCGCGTCGACCGGGTGTTCACCTCCGTCCCACTGCGGCAGCGCAGCGCCGTAGCGCTCGGCGACGATCGCGCCGGCGTGCACGACGACGACGGCGTAGGTCGCCGCGTAGCGCGACGTTTCGGTGAACATCTCGTCGACGAGCGATGTGAGCGTGCTCGGCGCGCCGGCCTCGCGACGCGGCCATTCGCGCGTCGGCCATACCACGCCGTCGGGTTGTGGCGGCAGGGAACGGAGCATCTTCGCCGTCATCGAGACGGCGACGTTACGCGAACAGCGACAACGGGGTGGCGGCGCCCGGGAGGACCGCTTCGAGGTCGGCGCCGAGCCACGTGCCGAGGACGCTCGCGAAGTAGTCGCGGTGATCGACGCCGGCCGCCAGGTTGCCGTCGTCATCGAGCCGCCGGAGCGACGGCATGTCACCGTGCCGGCCGCCGCGCACCGCCCCACCAAGGACCAGGTGCGCGGCGGCCGTGCCATGGTCGGTGCCGCTCCCGTTCTCGCGTGGTCGGCGCCCGAACTCGGAGGTCGTCATGAGCGCGACGTCGTCGAGCGCGTCGTGCTCGCGCAGGATGCGGAGGTAGGCAGCGATGCCGGCGTCGAGCTGTTCCATGAGCGCAGCGTGTCGAGGCTGTTGGTTCGCGTGCGTGTCGAAGTCGCCGGCGACACTGACGTGCACGACGGTCGGCGCGGGCTCCGCGACCACGAGCCACGCGGCGAGCTCGAGCGCGGGTTCGAGCCCGAGCGAGCGCCGCCGCCCGCCGCGGCCGGTGTCCGGCGTGCCCGCGGGGGCGAGCGCCAAGGCGAGCTGTTCCCGTGCGTCGACGGCGCGAGCGATCGCGGCGCGTACGGGTGCGGTCGCGTCGTCGATCGCGCCGGCGTCGGCGAAGCCGACCCATCGGGCGAGCAACGCGTCCGGGTCGTCGAGTGCGGGCACGAGCCCGCGCTGATCGGCGATGGACGTGGTGACCGACCTGTGCCCCGTGAGGGCGGGCGCCGGCGTCGAGCCGAGCGAGATCGCCACGAGTGGGTCGTCGCTGGTGAGCGTGTCGATGTAGCGGCCGAGCCAACCGGCGCCGTCGGCGGTGTCGCCGCGGGTCGCCGTCCACCAGATCTGCCGCGACGCGAAATGCGACAGGTCGGGCTCGGCAACGCCGATGCCGTGGACGATCGCGAGCCGTTGGGCGGCGTACTCGGCCGCGAGTGTGGTGAGTTGTGGGGCGAGCCCGAATTCGCCGTCGAGATCGATCGGGTCGCGCACGGCGAGGTTCGGGCGGAGATCGTGGTACGTGCCGTCGGCGTGGGGCACGACCATCGACATCGAGTCGTTGCCGCCGAGCATCTCGAGCACGACGAGTGAACGCGCGCCGACCGGTACCGCGGGGCCGGTGGTCGTCGAGCGCGTCGTGGCGGTCGGATCCGGTTCGTCACCGGCGGCGGATGATCGGTTGTCGCGCGCCCAGACGTACGAGCCACCGGCCGCGAGCGCGCCGGTCGCGCCGAGGCCGGCGAGCACCACGCGGCGCGAGATGGTCGGTCCGTTGTGATCGCTCATCGCAGCGCGTACTCCGGTGAGGCGAGGGTGAGCAACACCCGGGTGCGCCCGTCGGGGGCGCCGTCGAGCACGTCGAGCGTCGCCGGATCCACGTCGTGGAGCCCGAACCTGGCCAGCCACTCGCGCGACGTGCGGCGTGCGACGCCGGCCGGCACCGCGGCGCCGAGGTCGAAGGTGTGCATGAGCTGATGCGGCCCGAGCAGCGACGATCCCTTCGGATACCCCGACGGGTCGGGCGGCACGAACGGCACGTACGAGACGTTGCGGAGCGCGTCGAATGTGGCGCGTCCGTCGGCGGGCTTGTCGCTCTCGATCGCCTGCAGGAGCCCTGCGAGCTTCTCGACCGGGGTGCGGACGTGGCTGCGTATCGCGCGGTCGTCCGTGAAGGCGGGGACGGTGACGATGGACTCCACGAGCGCGAGGATCGACCAGTCGCGCGCGAAGTCGGCCGCGAGGCGACCGATCGTGGCGTCGTCGGGATCCAGCCCGACGAGCGCGGTGAACAGCTTCGTCGCGACGAAACGGGCGGTTGCCGGCTGCTCCAGGATCGCGTCGATGAGCGAGTCGACGTCGTGCCGGCCGCGCGTACCAAGGATCGTCGTCTCGGACTCGTCGTGGCGCAACGCGAAGAAGAACGACTCGAAGCTCGGCCGGTCGCCTGCCGCCCTGATCAACCGCGCGCGGAACGGTACGTTCACGAGCCAGCCCGACAGCGCGCTCCCCGCGGCACGCACGTCGGCCTGCGAGTAGTTGCCGCGACCGAGCGTGTGGAGCTCGAACAGCTCGCGTGCGTGGTTCTCGTTGATCTCGCCCGCGTGGTTGTTGATGCCGTCGAGGTACAGCAGCATCGCTCCGTCGACGCTGATCGCACGCAGAAGCTCGGCGAACGAACCCGTCGCATGGGCGCGGATGGTCGCGTGCTGACGAACCATCAGGTCGGCGGAACGCACCTTCGCGATCGAGGTCGCGAAGTGGTCGGTCCAGAACCAGACCAGGCGTTCTTCGATGGGCCGCCGGGTCGTTGCCATCCGCCCGATCCACCAGGCGATCGCCGGTCCGAGGCGAGCGGGATCGGTGGCTTCCTCCTCGTCGTCGGGCGGCTCGATCGTGAACGGCTCGGGTGCGGGTGAGGAGAGATCGAGCGACGCGGCAATCGCATCGTCGGTCGTGCTCGCGGCCACGACGAGATCGGGCTGGGCGCCCATCCCGAGCCGCCGGGCGACATGGGCGATTCGCTCACGCTCGCTGACCACACCTACATGATCGACCGCGAGTGTGAGCGTCTGGTAAAGCCAGCGTTTAGGTGAGGTGGGCGAGCTTGTCGGGGTTGAGCTGAGAGTAGATGCGCCGGACCCGGCCGTCGGGGGCGAAACCGATCGTGATCACGACGTCGGGCCGCCCGTCGACGCGCACGACGATCCCGGGATCGTCGTTGACGCGGACGAGGTCGATCGTCGCCGCCGGCGGCATTCGCTTCGAGAGGTTGACGAGCAGCCGCGCGACCCGTTCGGGGCCGACGATCGGGCGCCGACCAGCGTGGCGGTTCGGCCCGCCGTCGTCGAGCTGCACGACGTCGGGCGCCAACAACGCGAGCACCCGATCGAGATCACCCTCGAACAGCGCGCCCACGAGCTCGTGGACGACGCGGCGCTCGTGCTCCTCGCTCGCCCGCCGCAGCTCGACGCGTTCGTGGTCCAGACGGCGGCGCGTGCGACTTGCAATCTGGCGGCACGCGGCGCTCGTGCGCCCGACCATTGCCGCGATCTGCTCGAACGGGTAGCCGAACACGTCGTGCAGCAGGAACACCGCGCGCGCGGTCGGGTCGAGCTCGTCGAGCAACACCAGGAACGCGAACGTCAGCGAGTCGGCAAGCTCGGAGCGTGCCGCTGGATCCACCGACGCCGGCCGCCCGTCCGAGAGCGGCTCACCCAGCAGCGGCTCCGGCAAGTAGGGCCCGACATAGGTCTCGCGCCGACGTTGCACCGCGCGCGACCGGTCGATCGCGAGGTTGGTCGCGACGCGCACGAGCCAACCCTCCGGTGACTCGATCTCGGCGTCGTCGCTGCGCTGCCAGCGCAACCACGCTTCCTGCGCGATGTCCTCGCCGTCGGCGACGCTGCCCGTCATCCTGTATCCGATCCCGAAGAGGCGAGGCCGCAGCGCCTCGAACACCTCGGCGCGATCCGTGGTCGTCATCGCACGCTGTCGCGCCCGATCGGCGCGTGCGCGGCGAGCTGCGCAGCGTCGTGGCCGCTCGCGAGCGCAGCGTCGGCCAGCATCCCGCGCGCACCGACCCAGTCTCCCGCGACGAACACTCCCGGGCAGTCGGCCACGGCAGGCCCTGGACGGCCGGCGAACCCCGCCTCGGGCCCCGGCCTGCCGTGCGTCACGACGAGCTGCCGGCCGTACTGCTCGGCACGCACCTCGGCCCGCCATCCGGGCTGCAGCTCGTCGAGGAATGTCTCGAGCTCGGCGCGCGGGTCCTCGCGCGATTCCCCGTAGCGGGCGACGTGCAGCACCTCGCCGTCCGGTGCCAGTGCTGCGGTCGGCGTGTGCACAGAGAAGTAGTAGGGGGTGTCGACACCGAACGCGGCGCGGATGTCGGGTCGGGGGAGCCGCGCGAGGTGCAGGTCGAGCGAGGTCATGCACACCGGTCGTTCCTCGTCGACCCAGCGGGCGGCGGTCGCCGACGCGTCGCCGAGCAGGGTCGCGACGTGTCCCGGTCCGCCGGTGGCGATGATCACGGCGTCGGCGTCGAGCCGGCCGTCGTCGGTGTCGACCGTCCACACGCCGTGCCCGCCGTGCGCGGCGTGGACACGGAGCACCTTGCCGCCGGTGCGGATCTTCGCGCCCGCGCGCTCGGCGACGGCGCGCAGCGCGCCGACGAGCTGGTCCCAGCCGCCGTCGAGGTAGCGGACACCGTCGCGCAGCGCGCCGACGAGCTGCGGCACCGCGGCCTCGGCCGCCACCGACGCGGGATCGTCGATGTAGGTCGTGACGCGCCCGAGCATGCGCGCGAGCGCGACGGCGTCGGGGTGCGAAAGCTTCGCGTCGATCCAATCCGCGTACGAACGGCCGGCGAGCTGGTCGCGCAGCAAGGCCTTGGGGTTGGCGAGCACCTTGCCGAGCTGCGCCTTGACGCGCAACGGTACGAGGCGGGTGCGCAGCGCGTCGAGCGGGGTCCCCGGGAGTCGATCGACCCGGCCGCGCAGCCACCCGTATGCGTGCGGCGACGGCCGGCCGCCGCGCGGCTCGATCCCGAGCCCATCGAGCACTTGCCAACCTGCGAACCCCGCATACAACGCGTGGGGACCCTGGTTCAATCGGGCCCCGCTCGCGGTCGCGGTCGAACGGGCGCGACCACCCGGATGCTCGCGTGCCTCGAGGACCGTGACCTGGGCTCCTGCGTTGGCGGCCGTCGCCGCCGCGGTCAGCCCTGCCAGGCCGCCGCCGACGATTGCGATGTCACGCTGCATGCTCGCTCCTCCTCGATTCGTGCGCCTTCGAGGTCAAGACGACGGAGCCGCTCGAAGTGTGACATGCCTGGCCTCAGGGAAGGGCGGGGGAGCGACGAGGTGGCCGGCGCGAAGGATCGAGTACCGGCGGAGGTCGTCGCCGAGCCGTTCCCGCCGCGCCGGTGGACCCGCCTCCGGGTCGCCGTGGAGCAACTCGGCGCCGTCCGGCGCGTACTGCACGATGTAGGCCCTGCGCACGCCTGCCGTCGTGTTGCGTCGGGTGGCGTGCGGTGTCAGCGAGCTGAACACGACGATGCTGCCGGTGCATACCGGCACCGCGACAGCAGACGACCAATCGCCCCAACACTCTTCGCCGAGTGGGCTGGAGCGGTGCGCGAGCGTGCCGCCGCGGTGGACGCCGGGCATCACCCAGATGCAGCCGTTGTCGACGGTTGCGTCGGTGAGCGCCACCCAGCACGTCAGGTACGCCTGCGGCTCGACGTAGGCATAGCCGTTGTCCTGGTGCCACAGCACCGGCTCGGCATTGTTCGGTTGTTTGTACACCGTCTGATCCCAGTACAGGCGGGCGTCGTCGCCGGCGAGATCGTGGGCGATGCCGGCGAGCGCCGGGTGCGCGCAGAACGAGCGCGCCACCTCGCTGCGAGTCACGGCGTGCGGCGCGACCGTCTGGGTGTCGAGCCCTGCGACGCTGAACCGTCCGCCGGGAGCATCGGCGAGCAGCCGCTGCACCTCGGCGTCGCCGGGCGCGAGCGCGATGTCGATCGCGGCGAGTGTCGCGGCGTCGAACGCGTCGTCGACGACGAAGTAGCCCAGCTCGTCGAAATCGGCCGCCTGCGTCGCGCCGATCGTCGTGAACGGGCCGCAGTGATCGGACCACGTGAACGAGGTGTTCCAGGGGTGCGGCCTGCGGTCCATCGCGCTGGTCAGCGCAGCTCGTAGCGCGCGATCGTCACCCGCGCAGCGTACGGGCCGTGGTCGCATGGGCTCAGATTGCATTCGCGGCTCATGCTCAGGGGGCTGGGCGCCGATCGAGGAAGCGTGGCTCCGCCGCCGGCAGACGACTCCGACCCGATCGCGGCGCTCGACGAGGAGACGATTCGCCGGGCGAGCGCGGGCGACCGGGCCGCGCTCGGAATGGTCTACGTCGCGCTGAATCCCGCGCTGCTGCGGTTCCTGCGATCGCTGCGCGTCCCGGACCCCGACGACACTGCGGCCGAGGTCTGGGTCGATGTCGCGCGCCGGATGCCGGCCGTCGACGCCGATCCGGCCGCGCTGCGGCGGTTGCTGTTCACGATCGGGCGGCGGCGCGCGATCGATGCCCGCCGGCGGCGGCTGCGCCGCCCTGAGGAGCTCACCCCGATTCTGCCGGCAACCCCGGAAACCGGCGCGCTCGACGCCGTCGATGACCGCATGCTCGCCCAGGCGCTCCTCGCTCGTCTCCCGCCCCCGCAGGCCGAGGTCGTCGCGCTGCGGTTCATCGCCGGCATGAGCGCGGCCGAGGTCGGGCTGGTGACCCGCCGAAGCGAGGGCGCGGTGCGCGTCATGACGCTGCGCGCGCTGCGCCAGCTCCGGGCGTACGCGGCGGAGGTCGGGATCGGTACCCCACACGCCGACCCGCAAGCCGATGTAACGGATCCGGCCGGCGGAACGATGGTGGAGTCGTGAGCACCGACCGGCCCGACGACCGAGTCCTCGAGCAGTGGCTCGAGGGCGAGGTCGGTCCGCCGGCCGACGTCGCCCGGCTGATCGAAGCGTTGCGTGCCCCCACGGCTGACGCAGAGATCGCCGCCGCGAGCGCCGTCGTCGATCGGATGGCGGCGGTGCTCACCTCCGTGCCAGCTACCCACAGCCGAGGTGTTCCCATGTTCAGCAGGTTCTCCCGCAGGTCCATTGCACTCGCCTTCGCCGGCACGCTCGCGTTCGGTGGTGTCGCGGCCGCGTCCGGCGGAGGCGGCGTGTTCAGCGGCGTGTTCGATGGTGGCGGCGCGGAGCTCGACGACGAGACGACGACGAGCGACGACGAGGAGACGACTACCACGGTCGAGGAGACGTCGACGACGGTCGATGGGACGACCGACACGACCGCGGACGATGCCGATGACGATGCCGATGACGATGCCGACGGCGAGGATGGCGACGCCGACGGTGATGGCGATGTCGACGAGGACGACGAGGCGTGCGTCGCGGCCGACAACCACGGCGAATGGGTCTCGGACGCCGCCAAGGACCACGAGGATGAGCACCACGGCGCGGCGGTCAGCGAAGCCGCGCATTCCGACTGTGGCAAGCCGGATCACGACGACGAAGCAGACGCCGACGACGGTGAGGCCGACGACGGTGACGCTGACGACGCTGACGACGGTGATGCCGACGACGCCGAGGAGAGCGACGACGACGGCAACGGCCACGAGTCGGACGGCCACGACCAGGACGACGATGATCAGGGCAACAGCAACAGCAACAGCAACAGCAACAGCAACGGGAACGGGAACGACGACGACGACTGACAACTGACACCCCCCGGCATCTCGTTCCTGCGTGAAGTCCGGCACTGTGGCGGCGCCTTCTTCACGCAGGAATGCAAGAGAGGCGAGGGGGAGCCCAAGGGGGAGTGCCGTCAAAGGGGGCGCCGCAGCGAGTCAGGTCCTCGTTCGCGGCGTCGGCGGCGCTGGGCAGGGTGGCGTGGCACGATGGGTGCATGAGCGAGATCGCGCCCGGACAGCGTCCCGAGGATTGGAGCGCGGGCGCCCGCGGCTACGACGAATCGTTCGCGATCTACACGGCCGAGTACGCCGAGGACGCCATCGAGCTGCTGGCGATCGGGCCGGGCGACCGAGTGCTCGATGTGGCGGCCGGCACCGGTGCGTTTGCGCTGCGCGCGGCGCTGTCGGGCGCCGACGTGCTCGCCGTGGATTTCTCGCCCGGCATGGTCGAGCTGCTGGCTGAGCTCGCCGACGACCAGGGCCTGCCGATGCGCGTCGAGGAGATGGACGGCCAGGCGCTCGGCCTCGCCGATGGCGAGTTCGACGTGACCTGCTCGATGTTCGGGGTCATCTTCTTCCCCGACCTCGACCGGGGGCTCAGCGAGCTGGCGCGTGTCACCCGCAGCGGAGGCCGGGTCGGGTTGGCGGTGTGGGATCTCACCTCGTTCCGCATCACCGATCTGGTCGGCGACGCCTTTGCCGCGGTGCTCCCCGGCTTCACACGGCCGAACCCGCCGGCGTGGGCGCACCTCGGCGAACGAGAGGGTCTCAGCGGGGCGCTCTCCGCCGCGGGGCTCACCGACGTCGAGGTGCACGCCGTCGGCCACGCATGGCGCTTCGACGACCCCGCTGCGTTCTTCCGGCGCATCCCAGACTGGGCGCCTCCGGCGAGGCCGCTGTTCGAGGCCACCGACCCGTCGGTGATCGATGCCGCCGCGGAGGCGTTCGCGACGACGATCGCGCGGCGCGCCGACGAGGATGACCTGACAGCGCGCGCGCTGATCGGGATCGGGACCCGGCCCTGAGCCGACCCCGTACGCTGGCGGCGTGACCTTCCGCGGGTGGCCGCCCGAAGCCTTCGACCTCTACGCGGGCCTCGAGGCCGACAACAGCAAGGCGTACTGGCAGGCACATCGCGAGACCTACGAGCGCGCGGTACGCGATGTGTTCGCCGCGCTCTCCGACACCGTGCAATCGCGCTTCGGCCCCTTGCGCCTGTTCCGCCCCTACCGCGACACGCGCTTCTCGAAGGACAAGAGCCCGTACAAGACAGCGGCTGGCGCGGTGAGCGAGAGCGATGGCGGCGCGGCCTACTACGCGCAGATCTCGGCCGAGGGTTTGTTCGTCGGCTGCGGGATGTACACGCTCGCACCGGACCAGCTCGACCGCTGGCGCGCCGCGGTCGACAACGGCCGCAGCGGAGCCCAGGTCGCCGCGATCGTCGATGACCTGCGCGCGAAGCGGTACGAGATCGGAGCGAGGGAGTCGTTGAAGACCGCGCCGCGCGGCTATCCGAAGGATCACCCTCGTGTCGAGTTGCTGCGCCAGAAGGGATTGACGATGGGCCGCAGCTATCCGGTCGCGCGATGGATGCATACGGCGAAGGCGCTCGAGCGCGTCGTCGCGGTGTGGACCGACGCCCGCCCGATGAACCGGTGGCTCGAACGTCAGGTCGGGCCCAGCACGCTCCCGCCACCCGAACCCGACTGACGCGCGTTTGGTCACTTCTCCGGTCATGAGCAGTCGAAGTGACCAAACACGCGGAGGGTTTCGTACGCTGGGTGAATGGACTCTCGCCTCCGTGCTGCGGCCGCTCTCCGCGATCTCAACCACGCGTTCGTCGCCCACGACCGCGACGACGACGGTCTGCTCGATCTCGCGACCATGTGCGACGCGGAGGCCGCGGCCATGCGTTCCGGTCCGCGGCGCGACCGTTTGGCGCTCATGCAGCGCGCCCGCGAGGCGGCGGGCCAGGTCATCCCGACGGCGGCCGACGACCGGCCGGTCTCCGGTTTCGAGGATCGCGCCGTCGCCGGACGTGCCAACCCGACGAGCATTGACCTCGACGTGCGCTTCGACGACGGAGAGGTGGTCGCCGACGTCCTCCTCCGTCCCGCGTTCGAGGGCGCGCCGGGTCGCGCTCACGGCGGCATCGTCGCCGCAGCGTTCGACGACATCACCGGGTTCGTCATCGGCATGCTGCAGGAGCCGGCGTTCACCGGCGAGCTCACGGTGCGGTTCGTGCGGCCGGTGCCCGTCGAGGAACGGCTCGTCATCCGCTCGCGTCTCGTGTCGCGCGAGCGGCGCAAGCTGTTCATCACCGCGGAGGCCGTCGCTGCCGACGGTGGCGTCGTCGCCACGTGCAGGGCCACCTACATCACCGTCGATCCCGCGCTGTTCGCCGGGGCTCCCGACCCGCGATGACCACCCCCGGCGTGCCGCCGTTCACCGATGGCCGGCCGGTGCCGGTGCCGGCGGCCCAGCTGCGGGCCGAGCAGCAGCGGACGCTCGCGACGCCGCGCCGGCGGGCAAGCCCTGCCGCGCGGCTCCTCTTCCTGCTGCTCGATGCGCTCTACGGGCGGCGACGATCACTGTCGAAGTTCAAGGTGCTCGAGGTCGTCGCGCGGGTGCCGTACCAGGCCTGGGAGCACGTTGCCTACGTCGCCGTGACGCACCGCTACACACGGCCCGATCTCGCGCGTCGCATCTACGACCGTGTGCACGAGAGCCGCGAGCAGCAGGACAACGAGCAGTGGCACCTCCTGATCCTCGAGGAGCTGATCGAGCGGCAAGGCACACGCGAAGGCATCGTCAAGTTCCGGATCGTGCCCCAGATCCTTGCGTTCGCCTATTACCACCTGTCGTGGTTGCTGTTCGTCGTCCGGCCGTCGTGGAGCTACCGGCTGAATGCGGATTTCGAGGACCACGCCGAACACGAGTATGCGGAGTATGTCGCCGAGCATCCCGAGCTCGACGCCGAGGGCTACGACGGGTTGTTCGCGAACGAGTACGGCCGGTTCGACTCGCTCGCCGACCTGTTCCGCCGCATCGGCCTCGACGAGCGGGCCCACAAGCTCGAATCGCTCGCCCGCCTCGACCGCGCCCGCTTCTCGTGATCACCCCACCGTTTCCCTACCTTCCCTAGGCGTCAATCGACCCCGATTATCGAGGTCGATTGACGCCTCGCACTATGGGGAGTGCGCGGTGAGGCCGCCGTCGACGCGCAGGATCTCGCCCGTCACGAACGCGGCATCGTCGGAGGCGAGGTAGGCGACCGCGGCGGCGATCTCCTCCGGGTAGCCGAGCCGCCCGACGAGATGGCTCGCGGTGTAGCGACGCAGCGTGTCGCCCATCGGCCCGCCGAGCGCGTCCTGCGTCTCCCGTGCGACGACCACGCCGGGCGCGACCGCGTTGCAGCGGATCCCGCGGTCGCCGTACGCGGTCGCGACGTAGCGCGTGAGCGCGACGAGCCCGGCCTTCGACGTGCCGTACGCGGCGAGCGAGCTGCTGCCGTAGAACGCGGCCGCGGATGCGGTGTTCACGATTGCGCCGCCGCCACGCTCGAGCATCGCGGGGATCGCGAACCGGCAACCGAGCATCGGTCCGGTCAGGTTCACGGCGAGGACGCGTTCCCACACCGCGAGATCCATCGTGACGACGTCTTGGTCGTCGCGGTTCAGCGTGATCGCGGCGGCGTTGTTGTGGAGCACGTCGAGGCCGCCGAACGCTGCGACCGTGTCGGCAACCATCGCGGCCACAGCGTCTGGGTCCGCGACGTCGACGATCTGTGCCCGCGCGGTCCCGCCCGCGTCGACGATCCGGTCGACCGTCTCGCGCGCTGCGTCGCCCGCGAGATCGGCGACGGTGACTGCTGCGCCTTCACGCGCGAGCAACTCGGCGGTTGCCCTGCCGATGCCGGAGCCGGCCCCGGTGATGATCGCGATCCGGTCTGTGAACCGATGCATGGCAGGCAGCATGGCGACTACCCTCCGACCGCGACAAGTGCGAGCACGGGGGTGCCATGAAGGAGCTTGTGTACCACCGTTCCCTGCTGGCGGCGGCCGACCGGTTCGCCGGCAAGGTCGGCTTCGTGGACCGCGACCTGCAACTGACCTACGACCAGCACGTGGAGCGCGTCTCACGGCTGACGACCGCGATCCGCAAGGAGCTCGGTGTCGAGCGGGGCGACCGGTTCGCGGTGCTCGCGCTCAACTCCCAGCGCTACCTCGAGCTGTGGCACGCTGCGTTCCTCGGCGGCGGTGTGATCAACGCCTTGAACCTCCGGCTCGCGGCGAAGGAGCTGGCCTACATCCTCCGCGACTCGGGGACCAAGGTCTGTTTCGCCGACGGTCTCTTTGCCGGGCTCGTCGACTCGGTGCGGGCCGAGGCCGGGATCGACAAGATCGTCTTGATCGGCGACGGCGACGTGCCGCACGACGTGCGCTACGAGGATCTGTTGGCGGCAGGCGACGCGACGATCCCCGACGAGCCCGAAGAGGACGACCCGGTCGTGCTCATGTACACCGGCGGGACGACCGGTCTGCCGAAGGGTGTGCTGCTCGACCAGCGCGCCGAGCTGTTGAACCTGTACCACGTCGCCATGGCGTTCCGGTTCGACGAGTCGTTCGTGTACCTGCACCAGACACCGATGTTCCACGCGGCCTCGATGGGCGGAATCCTCGGCGTGCCCGCGACGGGCGGGACCACGACGTTCGTGCCGTCGTTCGAACCCGGCGCGGTCATGGACGCGATCGAGCAACACAGCGTGACGATGACGGTGATGGTGCCGACGATGATCGGCATCATGATGATGCACCCCGAGTACCGGCCCGAGCGGCTCCGCACGCTCAGCGTGCTCACCTACGGCGCGTCACCGATGCCGCTCTCGCTGCTCGAGCGCGTGCTCGCCGACTTCCCCGACGTCGACCTCTACCAAGGGTACGGGATGACCGAGGCCTCCGCGGTCCTCACGGTGCTCGGGCCCGAGGAGCACCGCGCCGGCGGCGCCCGCCTCCGCTCGGCAGGTCGTGCCGTCGCGGGCGCCGCGCTGTCGATCCAGGATCCGCTCGGCAACATCGTGCCGAAGGGCGAGAGCGGCGAGGTCTGCGCGCGGGCAGGCAACTTCATGCGCGAGTACTGGAACAACCCGGACGCGACGGCCGAGGCGTTCCGAGGCGGCTGGTACCACAGCGGCGACGCCGGCTACATCGACGAGCACGGCTACCTGTTCCTCGTCGATCGGGTGAAGGACATGATCGTCACAGGCGGCGAGAACGTGTACTCGACCGAGGTCGAGAACGCGCTCGCGTCGCACACGGCGGTCGCGCAGGTCGCGGTCATCGGCATCCCGCACGACCTGTGGGGTGAAGCGGTGCACGCGATCGTCGTATTGAAGGAAGGCGCGTCCGCAACGGAAGGCGAGTTGATCGACCACGCCCGCGACTTGATCGCCGGCTACAAGCTGCCGAAGTCGGTCGAGTTCCGCACCGAGCCGCTGCCGCTGTCCGGCGCGATGAAGGTGCTGAAGCGAGACCTGCGCGCCCCCTACTGGGAAGGCCACGGCCGCGGTGTGAACTGACAGCCCTTGGCGACGGTGTGTCGTCAGGTGCGCATCGGGCGGGACACGCGCATAAGGCGCGCGCGATCCGAACAGTTCGGCGCGGCGCAGTGCGCGACCAGGCGATGCTGGAGCACGATGTCGCCCGGTTCACCGGTGAGATCGACGACCCGCACCGCGACGCCGTCGAGATCCGTCTCGGTCATGAACCGCTCACGGCGCACGACCGGATCGGTGACGGCTGCGTCCTCTTCGGAGACGAGGTCGGTGAGCCAACGGTGGCTCCGGAAGAACGCTTCGCGGCTCTGCGAGCTGGGCTCCTTGCCGAGCGCGGGACGGCCGGCGACGAAGCGCGGCACGAGCCGGTGCGATCCGGCGAGCAGCAGCGTCCCGCCCGCACCCGGTCCGACCCGATCGAGATAGCTGAACAGCAGCACACCGCGCGGTGGCTCGCCGGGCTCGAGGTACGACGTGTCGGCGTGCCACACGCGATGGGGGAGTACCCACGGTCCGGGCGAAGGGAACGTGACGAGGAACTGGCCCCAATGCTTCGGGCGCGCCCAAGCCCCGGCCCCGAGCAGCGAGTCGACGGCGCTGATGGTCGTGGCGCTGCCGATCGCCGCGAACGCCGGTGAGGGCCGCAGCTTCTGCAGGTGGTGGACGGTGTCGGGTGGCCAGGTCGACGGGTCGCCGCGGTCGATCCCGCGCGGCGCCAGGTACTGCCACACGCGCTCGGCCATCCCCGCCGGGTCGAACGCGTCCGGGATCCGGACGAAGCCGTCGCGGGCGAACTGCTCACGTTGTTGGTCGTCGAGCACACGAACGACGCTACGGCGGCCCAGGGCGGCGAGGACGAGGACTTTCCGCCTGTCCTTGGCGACGGCGGCTCGAGGTGCTATCCCTTGGTGCAGTGCAAGAGCAGGACCGCGCCGGCGAGATGCTCGAGCCACTGCCCGTCGACGACGGCGGCGTGACGATCGAGCCGCAGTACGCAACGCGCGCGCATCCCCGACCCGGCGTGCGCCGGCGGGCGCGCACCGTCGTCGAGTTCGTGCGAGCAACCGCCGCCGAGGGCACCGAGATCCGCGCCCAGCCGCCGTGGACGCGTCTCGAGCAGCCCCAGTTGCCGGCGCCGGCGTTGCTCGCCGCGCGGTTCACGTCGTCGTTCTCGCGGATGCTCGACCTCGATCCGTCGACGCTCGACGCGCTGCCCGACTGGTGGCGACGGGGTGCACGCGACGACCGCGTGCGCGTCACGCGCCGGCTGAGCCTCGAGGCGCCGCGCCCGACCGGGCCCCATACGTGGCGTATGCGCGGGAGGCTGCGCAGCCCGTGGGGGATGCGTTCTATCCCCGTCGAGCTCTTGTTGTGGTCGCACCACGGGTACTGGACCAAGCTCAGCCTCGAGCCGCAGCGGCAGGTGCACGTCGGGCGTCGCTACTTCACGAAGGGCCACCGAGTCCTCGACCGCCTCAGCTCGCAGCTCCTCGCTCCCGTCTCCGCCGTCAGCGGCCGCTGAGCCAGTCGCGCGCGGCCGTCGGGAGCAGCTCGGCGGCCCGGCGCTCGTAGGCGGCCAACTCGTCGGCGCCGAGGACGTCGTGCCAGCGGCCGTTGGTGCCCTTGTGGAAGAACGTTTGTGCGCCGCCGACGAAGAGTCGCTCGAACGGGCCGATCTCGGCGTCGCCTCGCGCCTTCATCGACGCGAACGAACAGTCCTCGACGAGCTCGGGCCAACGTTCTTCGGGCACGTCGATGTCGAGGAACCCGGCGACGCGTCGCATCTCGCCCTCGAGGTCGGCCTTCATGTCGTTGTAGTGCACGAACAGGATGTTCGGCTCGTCTCGCCGCTCCCAGAACGTCGCGATGTGGTGGAACATGGTGCCGTCGGTGAGCCACTCCGCGAAGTACTCGTGATCGTCACCCAACGCCGGCGGCGGACCGAGCTCGATCCCCTCGGCGATCGCGCTCTCGATGAGCAGGGCGACGGCATCGGGTCGCATGTTGCGCAGGTGGTTCAGGAACGACATGAACGCGTCGCGCCCGTCGCGCCCGACGACGATGTAGGAGCCCGTCGGATACCACGGGATGCCGTCCGCCGGAGTGTGGGTCTTGATCGCCCGCCGGTGCTGCTGCGCGGCGAGTCGTTCGAGGACGACGTCGAGCGGGGTGAAGCGTGCATCGAGCCACGGGGCGACCTCCATGACCGGCCCCGGCATCTCACGGTCGTGGAACAGCAACGTCGCGACAATCGTCTGCATCCACGTGGTGCCGCACTTCGGCGGCGTGCAGACGAAGATGTCGCCCGGTCGGTGCTCGAAGTGGTCCCAGCGGCGGTTGTCGAAGATGAAGTGGCGATACTCACGCCGTGGGGTCTGCGTCGCTGCCATCGCGGGATCTCCCCCTTTCCACTGTGAGCGGCCAGTCTGACAGCGCGGTTTCGCCGCTGCATCTCCGCCGAACTCCAAGGAGGTTGTCGATTGGCGCGTACGCTGCGACTTGGCCGGGCGGGCGGACGACGTTGCAGACGACGTGGGGGTCCCGCTCATGATCACGACGAGGTCCGTGCTCCAGCGCCTGTTGCCGCTGGCGCTCGTGTTCTTCTTCGGTTCGACGATCGCGTTGCAGCAACAAGGCGACGTGCTCGCCGCGATGCACCCGCCGTCCTGCGTCGGCGTCGGCCCGGCCGAGCTCCAGGCGACGGGTTCGCAGTCGTCGTCGACGGGGCTGGCGGATGTCGTGGAGTCGTGGCACTCCTACCACGTCCTGCAGACCGGTCTCGACCAGCCCATCACGCCGGTGCAGGGCGACGAATGCCGCTTGTTCGTCGCTGGTGCACCGGAGGAATCGAGCGCGCGGTTCCATTCGCCGCGGGTCGTCGCGTTGCGCTGGATCCGCACCGACATCGTCGGCTTCACGCCGGGCTACCTGTTCGTGTTGCTCGGCCTGCTCGCGTGGCTGTATCCGCGCCCGATGCCCCACGGCGCGCGTGCGATCGACCGTTTGCACCGCGCGACGCGGCGCGCGCTGCGGCATCCGGGGTTCGCGCTGTTCACCGTTGTCGGTGCGCTGGCCGACTGGACGGAGAACGCGCTGCTCTGGCGCGCCGTGAATCGCGCGTGGGATCAGGCGCGGGTCGACGGGGTCGTCGGGTCGATCGGGTACGGCGGCATTCTGGTCGCGGGCTCGATCAAGATCCTCGCGCTCGCGATCGTATTGATCCCGCTCGTGGTGCTCGCGGTCGTTGCCGCTGCGACCGCGATCGCTCGCTACTGGCGGGTCGCGCGGCAGCAGTGGTTGCCGCTCACCGGCGTCGTCGTGTTCGTCGTCGCGGTGTGGGTGCCCGACCAGATGGCCGACGCGACGCGGCGACTGGGCGTGAGCCAGTTCGCGATCGCTCTCGTGCTCCTGCTCACGTACGCACTCGCGCTCACGTTGGTCGGGGCTCGACCATCCGAAGCTCCGGCGGTCGAAGGCGACGCGCCGGAACGAAATCGACGCGAGCGAATCGGACCACCCGTCGCGGCGATCCTCGGCGGTGCCGCGGTCGTCGTCGTCGGCTTGTCGCTCGACCGACCGGGGTTGTCGATCCCGGGGATGATGTTGATCGCGCTCGGCGCGATGTCGGTGCTCCTCGAGTGGTCCGAACCGAACGAGGTGCAACGGCGCCGGCGCGCCTGGGCCGAGGCACCGCGGACGGACGGCGGCGGTGCGCAGCAGGAGTCGGAACGGCCACCGTCGTGGGCGGCGATCGGATCGTGGCTCGGCGCGCTCGTGCTCGTCACCTTCGGCGCTGCGATCGTTCGCGCCGCCGCGACCGATATGAGCGTGTTGCGCGATCCTGGTTCGGCGACGCGTTGGCGGCTCGGCGCGGCGCTGGTCGTGCTCTTCGCGGTGCCGTACACACGGCGGATCATCGAACGGATCGGCGGGCGGCTCGACGCAACGAGGGACCTGTGGTTCGCGATGGGCGCGCTCACGATCGTCAACGTCGTCGGCGTGGCCGCGCACGTCCCCGGGCTCGTGCTCACGTTCGCACCACGGGTGGGGCCGGTCGCGATCGTCACGGTGTTCCTGGCCGGCATGGCGGTCGCGAGCTGGTGGGTGCAGCGAGCGAGCGAGTGGATGGCGCGGACCGAGGCGCGGCGGCGCTGGTTGTTCCCGGTGGTGCTGCGCGAGCTCGAGTTCCGGCGGCCGCCGATCATCGGCTTCGTCGCCTTCTGGGCGGTGCTCGCGACGCTGGTGCTCGGTCCCGCGCCCCACGACGTACGGACCCTGCCGAGCGCGTCGGCGACGGTGGGGCTGACCGATGTGGTGAACGACTGGGTCGCCGATCAGGAGGCCACATCGGGTGACGGCGCGATGCCGATGGTCCTCGTCGCCGGTTCAGGCGGCGGGATCCGAGCCGCCTACTGGACGGCTGCCGTGCTCGATTGCGTCACCGAGCGCGAGAGCGTCGGCAGCGATCCGTGCGGTGGCGCCGCGACGGGCGACGACGTGGCGCGGCGTCGGTCGCGGCTGTTCGCAATGTCGGGTATCAGCGGCAGCAGCCTCGGGTTCGTCGAGTACGCGTCAGCGGTCGGCGACTTCCGCGACGGAGCGTCTGCCGACGCGCTCGCCGCTCGCTGGTACGACGAGCGCCTGCGGGCCGACTTCCTGTCGCCGACGCTGGCGTCGTATCTCTTCAACGACGGGTTGAACGCGCTGTTGCGACCGGCCGACCCCGTCGACCGCGCCGCGATGCTGGAGCGGACATGGGAACGGCAGTGGCCCGACGGCGCGTTGGAACGGCCGTTCCTCAGCGAGCAGGCGGCGATGCAGCAACCGTTGCTGTTGCTCAACGGCTATAGCGTCGATGACGGTTGCCGGATGACCACTTCCGCGCTGCGCAGCAACGGCGCCCGGAACGGCCAGCAGTGCAAGGTCGTCGGCGCCGACGAAGGTCTGCGCGCCGACACCGCACTGCTCGCAACCACCGACGTCACCGACGTGTTGTGCCCCGAGAACGACGTGCGCTGGTCGACCGCCGCGCTGCTGTCGGCCCGGTTCCCGTTCATCAGCCCGCTCGGCACGCTCGACCGAGGCGACTGCGGGCAGGACGACATCGCGACCCAGGTCGGCGACGGCGGTTACCGCGATCCGTCGGGTACGAGCCCAGTGAACGAGCTCTGGCCGGGTGTGGAACGCGCGCTCACGGCCGCGCCACCCGACGTGTGCGTCGTGCCGGTGTTCGTGCAGATCGACAACGGGTACGCACGCGCCGACCTCGCGGGCGACCAGGAGGTCGGGCAGACGATCGGACCGCTCCAAGGCCTGCGCGAGGTGGCGTCGGGATGGGAGGCCGCGGCGCGCGTGGAGTCACGCCAGATCTTCTCTGGCCCGTTCCTCGGTCACAGCGTGGTGCGGGACGGCGATGTCCCTGTTGATCGCTGGTTCGAGATCCGCACCCGAGCGCATCCCGGCGCCCAAGCACCGCTCGGCTGGGTCCTCTCCGACGTCGCCCGCGGTGACCTGCGCGATCAACTCCGGGTGAATCGCACAGAGATCGAACGGCTCCGAGCGCTGCTCGACAGCACCACGCTGGCCTGCGAATGAAGCAATTTCCAGCGATCTCGTCGACGCGTGTAACATCCGCAGTACGCCGCGGGGTGGAGCAGTCTGGTAGCTCGTCGGGCTCATAACCCGAAGGTCGCGGGTTCAAATCCCGCCCCCGCCACCATCTGGAAGGCCCGGAATCATTGAGGTTCCGGGCCTTCGTCGTTGCGGTTGGCGAGATCGCGTCACCGGCGCCGTCTACCGGCTCCGACCACGACAGCGCGCTGACCTGGTGGTTCGCGCCGTCGAAGCCGGTAGACGTCTACCGGGTCGCGTCGGCGATGAGGGCGGCGAACTGGTCGGCGGCGGCCGAGCTCATCCCGGGCATCACGTGCTGGTAGGTGTTCATCGTGAAGCCGGGGTGGGAGTGTCCGAGGCGTTCGCTCACGACCTTGATCGGGACGCCGGCGGCGATGAGCAACGACGCGTGGGTGTGGCGCAGGTCGTGGAAGCGGATCCGCGGCAACTCGGGCGTGCGTTGCACGATCCGGCCGAACAGCTGCGTCACGGACTCGGGGTTGAGGAACCGGCCCGAAGCGTTGAGGAACATCCAGTCGTCGGCCCCGTGGGGAAGTCCGTCGCGACACTGAGCTTCCGTCGCCACTGGGCGAGTACCCGCATCGTGTTGTCGTCGATGTCGATGCAGCGCCGGCTGGTGCGGGTCTTGACGTCGAACTCGACGGGGTTGCCGCCGACGTTCTGCAACGTTCGGGCAATCGAGAGCCGCTTGGCCGTCCGGTCGAGGTCGCACCACTTGAGCCCGACCACCTCGCCTCGCCGCATCCCGGTGTACGCGGTGAAGTGCAACGCCGGGTAGAGCCGCTGCGAGCGGGCCGCGCTCAGGAACTGGGCGAGTTCGTGGGCGGTCCAGGCCCGGGCTCGTACCCGGCTCGGCCGCCTCTGCCGGGCGTGGGTGGCGTGAGCGACGTTGTGGTCGAGGACCTGGCGACGCACGGCGAGGTCGAGCGCGGCCCGGACGATCATGTGAACTTCGTGCACGGTCTTCGGCGCGAGACCGGTGCCATGCCGCCCCGCCGTCGTGGCGAGCTGCTCGTAGAGCTCATCGAGGTGATCGGCTCGCAGCCGCCGGAGCGGGACGTCGCCGATCGCCGGGTTGATGTAGCGGTCCACGAACCACGAGTACCGGTACGCGGTCGTGGCGCGGACATGGCGCCGCTTGAGCGGCAGCCACGTCTCGGTGAGGAACTGCCCGAGGTGCATCGGTCCGCCGCGCGCTGGGGCGGCGCCGGCGTTGTCGCGGTCGATGCGGGCGGCGGCGAGTTCGGCGTCGTGACGGTCGTGTCCGACGGGATGCCAACGACGACGCTCTTTTCCGGTGAGGGGTCGAGGCCGTCGTAAGCGACGACGTAGAAGCGGTCCTTGCGTTGCACGATGTAGGCCATGGGTCCGGGCATCGACGACTTCAGGACCAACCCGAAGAGCTGGGTCTCGTTCGCCGTGCGCTGCCGCTTGCCAAAGTTGTGTGCGTCCTCGCCGTCCGGGCGCCTCCGTTGAAGGGACGTACCGAGAGGCCGTGCCCATGGATGATGGGCGCGGTGGCGCTCGGATGTCGGGGTTCTCATGAGCCGGGATTGGCCGTTCCGAACCAGGTCGCAAGTGCGTGAGGCAGCACTGGGTCCATGAGGTCTCCGGCCCAGGCGACATGTCCGTCGGGTCGGATCAAGACGGCGGCGGGCGCAGCGACCTCGCCGAGGACCGGGAGCTCCCACACGCCAGCATGCTTGGCGTCGACGAACCGGACTCGATTCGCCCAGGGAGAAATGTCGAAGCCGCCCGGTTCGCCGAGGTTGAGGAGCACGGGTCGGGCCTCGTGCAGCAGGGTGAAGACGCGCGTGGGACCGTCCGCGGTGCGCAGGTCGAGGTCGGGCATGCGCCGCCCGAGCAGCGGGTGTCCCTCTCCGAGGTCGTAGTGGATGTCGAGCCCGGAGAGCATCGCGGCGGTGCGCTTGCGCGGCTCGTCCATGCTCAGCAGTTCGGTCATGGTGTCCCGCAGGGCTGCGTGGCGGTCGTCGGGGGTGCTGAGCGCGACTGCAGCCATGGTGTTGCGCAAAACCCGGGCGCCGACCGGATGTCGCTCGGCGTGATACGTGTCCAGGAGACTCTCGGGTGATGTCCCGTTGACCACCTGGGCCAGCTTCCATCCCAGGTTCACGGCATCTTGCACACCCGTGTTCAGGCCCTGGCCGCCCTGTGGGGGATGCACGTGGGCGGCGTCTCCGGCCAACAGCACACGGCCGTTGCGGTAGGAGGCCGCCTGGCGCGACATGTCCGTGAACCTCGAGATCCAGTTGGGGCTGTGCACTCCGAAATCTGTCCCGTACGCGACGATGAGTGCTTCGCGGAGGTCCGCCAGGGTGGGTTCGTCGGCGTGTTCTACCTGCTGTTCCCTCAGCACAACCCCGAACGGCCCACCGCCCTCCACGCGATTCACCGGACCGATGCCACCGCCTTCGGGCCGAACGCCAATCTCCGGCTCTTCGTCCATCTCGACCTCGGCGATCATCCAACTGGTCGAGGGATCCAACCCCGGGAAGTCGATGCCGGTTCCCTTGCGAACCAGGCTGCGCCCTCCGTCGCAGCCGACGAGGTAATCCGCCCGGAGCGACGTGTCGTCGGACACCTCGACGTCGACGCCGCTGTCGTCCTGCCTCAAGCCCACCACCTCGCAGCCACGAAGGATCGGAATCCCCAGCTCGTCGAGCCAGCCGGCCAGAATGCGCTCGAAGTGGCTCTGCCAGAGCGCGAGCAGGTAGTTGTGGCGGGTGGGGAAGTCGCTGATGTCCAGGGGGACGTAGGCGAAGCCCACCGCCGAATGCACCTGACCCTCCGACACGAACCGTTCGGCCACGCCACGCTGATCGAGCACCTCGATCGTGCGGGAGTGGAGCCCCCCGGCTCGCGATCCGTCGAGCTCCTGGGTGGCGCGTCGTTCGACGATGACGACGTCGATCTCCGCCAAAGCCAGCTCGCCCGCCAACATCATCCCCGTCGGGCCGCCTCCCGCGATCACCACCGCATGTTCAGTCACTGGTGCTCCCCGCCGAACGCGGCACCGGACAGGGACAGCCGCTTCGCGCAGCCCGACCCCGAGCCCGCGCCGGCCGCCCGCACCCTCCCCGCGAGCTCCTCGACCCCTTCAGCACACCCGGTCCTCGGTTCTTCCGACGACAACGCATTCATTCCACGACTCCTGGCTTCGTACGTTGATGGAGTGATCAGTACAACCACGAGCGAGTATCAGCACGGAAAAATCGCTTGCGGCAAGCCCCCTCCCTCGCCGTACTCTGTGAATAGCGGCGAAGGTTCACGCTCGACCATGCGGGCAAGTTCGCCGACTCCTTCCTCTCGGCAAGGCCGAGGAGTGAAGCGGCGAAGGCGTTGCCCATCTTCGAGAAGCGAAGCAACGGCGATCGTCTCCCAATCACGTTCGTCGAGGGGAGGCAGTACCGCGCGAGCAGCTGGTCGATCTCGACGCGATCCGACAGCTCAGCGACTGATTGTTGCATGAGCTCGCTCCTCGTCCTACTGCAGCCCGTCAAGGCAACGTGTTCGTGGCCTTCGCCTACCAACCTCGCCGCGTTGCCCCTCGCCGCGGGCGGGCGGCGTCATCTCGCCGACCCGCCGGGGGTCGATCGCAGTGACGGCCGTCGCCGACTCCAGCAGCTCGGGTCAATCGCAGACCCGAAGATCGCGTCGACGACCTCGGTCTGACTACCTCCGTCGTGGCCAGAGCCAGCGGACCCGTGGCCGTCCGGGTGCGTTGAGCATCCGGGAAGCACTTCTACCGTCGCTTCTACTGTGCGGAACGGGACGGGCTCACACGAGACGACATTCCGGAGCTACGCTGAGCGAGTGCGACACCTGGACTCGCCGCCGCACGGAACAGCTCGTCGAGGTAGGCGAGCGCCTTGGCCGTCGTCGCTGCTGATCGAGCATCGTCGAGGAGCATGCGGAACGTGACGGCCATGTCCTCGGCGCCGACCGCGTCGAACAGGCGGTAGACGTCACCGGCATCCTTCGCATTGAGGCGATTCGGTGTTGCGAGTCGATCGCCCAGCTTGTGGAGCTTGGCGACGAGCAGTGCGCCGTAACCGGCAACGTTGACCGAGACGAGCCGACGATCGGCTGGTTCGAGCGCGCCGAGCTCGATGGGGGAGTTGTCGACGACGGCGCCAGCGAGGCCGGACTCTTCCGAGCCGTGGTCTTGCCATGGTCGCCCGGCAGACGCGCCGCACGGCGACCGGCCTTGGGCGCAAGCTCCTCGGGAACGATCAGGTCGACCGGCACGACGATGTCGTCGTCGAATCCGGGCCGCGCGATATGCGCCTCCCAGATGCCGGGCTCGTCGGTCAGAACGAAGCCGGCGTTGCGCATAGCGTCGCCCAATGGTGGGAGCGCACCAAGCAGCGTCGGGTCGAGCACGACGTCGGCGTCGGTGGTGAACGGTTGGTAGCCCGCCATCCGCCCTTCGGTGCGGAGGTACACGGCCTGCGCGCCGACGAGAACGACAGCATCGAGGTGGGGTTTGAGCGCGCCGAGCGCGTCGAGCAAGACGCGTCGGGCCTCGACGTACTCAATGCGCACGGGCTCGTCGGCCATCACGCACTCCGTCGCTTCGAGCGCGGCCCGAGAGTGCCGGTGCGCCAGCGCGTTTCGTTCTTGCGCATCCATCCGAGCACAGCTTCGCCTTCGGCCGGCATGCGGGCGTTGCCGGTCAGGCAGTCGAGCGCGACCTGTGCCGTTGACACATACGTGTCAACGTCCGATGTGACGGTGCGCTCGAACACGATCGGCTCGTACGGCTCGGCGAGGATCACGTTGGTACCCCGCGTCGCGAGTAGGAGTCGGCCAGCGCGCGCCACGCGCTCTACGTCCTCGGCGTAGACCAGCGCCACCTCGGGGGCTGTCACCGGCGCCAGCCGAGATGCGGCGAACGAGCCCGTGATGGCCCATCGGCCGGCGCGCTTGCTGCCGAGGTCGGCGACGAAGCGATCTGGCCCGCCTGGTGCGACCCAGGTGGATGTCTCGTTGGCGTCGAAGAACCCGTACGTCGTCGCAGCCCGTCGCAGGACGCCCTCCCAGTCGACTTCGGTCACGGGTCCTCGCGGTGTACGCGTGACGAGCAGCTCATCCTCGAGAACCCGAAGCGCGCGCGACACATAGCCGGCATCGACATCGACTGACTCGGCGAGCTCTCGGACACCGATCGGCGGCGGAACCTCGGCCAACGTCCGCAGCAACGCCCATGCCTTGGGCCCGCGGAGGCTCGGTCCCTTCGTCGGGAGGGGTGATGGGTTGCGGCGCGCGCCTTCAGTCCGCACGAACAACCCTGGCTCGCTGAGCCGGACCTCAGCATTGCCGGTCGCGTCGATATAGCTGACACCGCGGGCGCGGAGCAGCGCTCGGGATCGGTCGCTCAGCCAGTCGGTGACGACAAGGGACGGGCCCTCACGCTGCTCGAGCTGGGCGACCGAACGCGGACTGGAGTCCTTGAGAGACTTGACCTCGAGCTCGGCGGTGATGCCGTCTGGGCTGGCCACTCGAATCGAGGGGCCGTTCGAGTCGCCACGCGCCACACTGACCTTCCAGCCATCGGGGAGCGCCTCGCGGAGCTGCCTGATGGCGACGTCGACACCAGCGCGGCGAGCCATGTCGACCAGGATATCGGTCGTTGTCTAGACCAGCGAGTTGTTTGCTGCAGACAACACGTCAATCTGGTCAGAACTTCTAACGTTTCTTCTAACGCATCGGCTGGCAGAGGCCGTCAGGAGCCCGGATCAGGCAACACCAAACGGCCGCAAACGTGCAGGTCAGAGCCTTGATCCGGCAGTTCCTGGCACCACCCCGGCAGGGGTCGCAGACGCCTCATAAAACGGGAGTGGCGCGCGTCATCTAGCGCGTGGTGGCGTCGGCCCCCGCACGAGCTCAACCTTCGTCGTGGGGTCGCACTTCGAACGCGCGAAGTCGCTCGATGAAGTCCTTCTCGTTCCGCGATTCGTGCATGAGTGCTCGGAAGGTGCGGATGTCGAGCCCGTCGACGGGGAACGGGAGGTTATGTGGCCCCTTCGGGCCTCCTTGGTGGCGGTACTCCGCGGGGACGACGATGGCCGGTGGGTCCGGGTAGCGGGTAGTGGCGAGCACGCCTTCGAACGTCGGTGCGATCGCGACCCGCGTTCCGAGGTTCGCTTGTTTCGGGTCGATGCCGGCCCACCCAAGGATCGTCGCGATGAAGGAGGTGTGGTCGAAGTCGAAGACCTTGTCCGGCGATCGGAACACCGTGCCGGGGCGAATGTAGGGCGAGACGAGGATCGTCGGCACGCGCGGGCCGAGTCGGTCGAAGGCGAACGGCGGGTCGCTCTTGATCTTGTCGGGCGGCACCGTCTTCGTCGGCGGTACGTGGTCCCACGTTCCTCCGTGCTCGTCGAACGTGATGATGAACAGCATGTTCTCCCAGTACTGGGAGTTGCGGAGCGCGTTGTAGAGCTCGTTGAGGTCCCACTCGCCCTGGCCCACCCATTGGGGCGGGTGGTAGTCGTTGCCCTGCAAGCCGAAGAAGTCTTCGCCGTTCGGCCATCCGTACCCGCCGCCCCAGAACGGTTCGAGGTAGCTGAAGTCGGGAAGGTCGTCCGACTTCAGCGCGTCGAAGAACTCGTCGCGCGTCCCGAGCTTGCCTCTCTTCGCGTCGAGCAGGGGACCGATCTGCGTGAAGATGTCGGCAGTGAAGCACTTCTTGTGGAACCAGTTCGGGTCCATGCCGAAGATGCCCTTGTACTGCCAGTAGATCCCCCACGTCTTCTTCGGCGCCGGCGCTTCCGACAGTCGGTTGAAGATGGTTGGCAGGGTGAAATACGTGGTGTCGGCGTTGTTCAGCGCGCCCTGCGAAGAACCACACACCGAGAACGCGCGATTCGGATTCGTCTCGGTCGGTATCGACGAGAACCAGCGGTCCGACACCGCATAGTTCTCCGCCAAGCCGTACAGGACGGGCAGCTGGTCGCGTGAGTACGCGCCCATGACCTCGCCCGACGAGTCGTAGTCTTTCGCGTAGTCGACTGCGAAGCCCGTCATCGGCGGTGTGTGCGTAGGTGACCAGCGCGGAACGGCATCGTGCCCGTACGCGTCCCAGTACATCTGGTTGCCGATGTTGTGCCACCACTCGTTCGGGTTCCAGCGCGGTTGGCGCATGGGGCTCGGAAGGTTCTGCGTTCCGAGGTTGGGCGCGTATCCCGTTGTACCGACGTAGTTGTAATCGTCCTGGGACGCGCCCGCGAACTGAAGTGGCGACCCCGCCGGAAACACTCGATCTGGTGAGAGCTCTTGTCCGTCGTAGAGCCACCCGAGCACATTGTCGAGCGAGCGGTTCTCCAGCATGAGAAACACGATCTTCTCGATCTGCGGCATCACGGGTGTCATGGCTGCCCCCAGGGTGCGATCGAACCGTGACGGTTAGCCTCGCGCGTATGGCGCAGGGGGCGCGCTCCACGCGCGGCATCGTGTTCTGCGACGTCGTGGCATCCACAGCGCTGAGGCAACACGTCGGCGACAGCCGCGCCGACGAATGGTTCGCGGGTCTGTTCGCGGCGGTCGCGGCTGCCGTCACGGCTGCCGACGGTGTTGTCGTCAAGTGGCTGGGCGACGGCGCCATGGCCGTGTTCACCTCGGCAGGAGCCGCGCTCGACGCGGCTGTCGCGATCCAACAGAGCGCGCACTCCTACGGCCGACGGCTGCGGGACTCGCCGCGTCCACATCTCCGCGTCGGCGTCTCGATCGGTGATGTCGCTGGCACCGGCGACGACTGGCACGGCATGCCGGTGGTGCAAGCGGCTCGACTGTGTGACGCGGCCGCGAGCGATGAGATCCTCGCGACCGACGTCGTGCGCATGCTCGCCGGGAGCCGCTGCCCGCACGTGATGGCGCCCGCCGTTGAGTACGAGCTCAAGGGCATCGATGAGCGCGTGGCGGTGGTGCGGGTCGAGTGGGCCCCCGACGCGATCCGCGACGGAGCGGGGCTCCCTCCGGCACTCGAAACGGCGCGCCGCGGTCCGTTCGTCGGGCGCGACCTGATCGTCGCCGACCTGGACGACTCGCGTAAACGCCGTGAGTGGCGCGCCCTGCTCGTTGGAGGCGAGCCGGGTATCGGCAAGACGAGGCTCGTCGCGGAGCTCGCGCATCGGCTCGACGAGGCGGGATGGGCGATTCTCTTGGGGCGCTGCGACGAGGACTTCGCCGTCAGCTACCGCCCGTGGATCGAGGCGCTCGGTCCGCTGGTGGCAACGATCGACGACGACCGGCTTGCCACGCTCCGGGCGGAGCATTGCGGTGTGCTGGGCCGTTTGCTACCGCAGCTCGCCGGCCGGGTCGACGAGCCGACTGCCGATGTCGCGGTCGACCCAGACGCGCGCCACGCGATGATCAGCGACGCGATCGCGTCACTCCTGCGCATCGCCGGTCCGACGATCGTCGTGCTCGACGACGTGCACTGGATCGATCTGCGCTCGCTGCAGATCATGCGCAGCATCATTGCCGCCGATCTTGCCGATACCGCGATCGTTGCAACGTGTCGCGACACTGACATCGATCGCTTCCACCCGCTCACCGCGGTGTTGGCCGACCTGCGTCGCGTCGACGGTGTGCGCCGTCTGACGCTCGACGGGCTCGACGGCAACGCGGTTCTCGAGTTCCTCGAACAGTCGGCCGGCCGTGCCGCCGGCGCCGAGGGAGTCGCGTGGGCGCAGGCGGTGCACACGCGCACGCTTGGCAACCCGCTGTACGTGGGCGAGCTGTTCCGTCACCTCGCCGACAGCGGTGCGATGTCGTCGACGGACGGCAGCTGGCTCACGGAGCCCGACCAGGAGCAACTTCCGCTGGGACTGCAGGAGGTGATCGGCTACCGACTCACCCGCCTCGGCGACGAAACGATTCGACTCCTCGAGGTCGCGGCGGCGCTCGGGCCTACCTTCGAAATCGACGTCGTCGACGAAGTGATGCGGCGCGTTCCGAATCCGTCCGGCGAGGATCCGATCGCGCTGCTGGAGACTGCCCAGGCCGCCGGCATCGTTACGGATGTCGGGTTGGCATACCAATTCCGCCACGCCGTCATCCGCGACGTCTTGTTGGGCGATGTGTCGGTCGCTCGCCGTCGCAGACTCCATCGCGAGATCGCCGATGTGCTCGAACGCCGATGGGCGCTGTCAGTCGATCGGCATCTCGACGAGATCGCGTACCACCACGGCGAGGGCCGTACGCCAGAGGCAGCGTCGTGGTATCTCCGCGCGTCTCGCGCCGCGGCCGAAGTGCTCGACGTGGCAGCACTCGCGCTGGCGGATCGCGGCCTCGAGCTCTTCGCCGTCGCCGAGCCGCCGGATCTCGTGCTGCGCTGTGATCTGCTCATCGCGCGCGCCGTCGGCGCGCGCCTCACCGGCGTCGAGACGATCGACGACTCGCGTCTCGCGCTTGACGCGGCGCGAGCCGTCGGCGACCAAGCCCGCATCGCCGCCGCGCTGCTATCGATCAGTCTGCGTTCCATGGCCGACTCACACGACGAACACCTCGCGTTCTTGACCGACGGTCTCCGCGACCTCACCGACGACACGCTCGTCGCCCGGTGGAATGTGGACCTTGCGCTGCTCCTGCGCGAGTTCTTCGATCCGGAGTCGGATCCGGCCGAGCACCGTGCGCGCGTCGATCACGTGGTCGCCCATCTCGATCCGACCGACACGCTCTCGTGCCAGATCGCGATGCGGTGCGCGCGCAGCCTGACGAGCACCAACCAACCGCGTGACGCCCTGCCGATCGTCGAGGCGTTCGCAGCCAACTGCGAAGGGATCGACACCGAGGGGTTCCCCGTCGAGGTCGCGCTGTCGACCATGTGGCTGCATCTCGGCGACCGCGACTCCTCCGATCGCCTTCTCGACAAGGCGGCACGCGACGCGCGGCGGAGCTACTGGTTCTACGACTGCCAGGTGTTGCAGCGAGAGGTGATGCGAAGTCTGCTCGACGGGCACTGGTCGGACGCCGCTGACGGCGCCGCGGAAGTCAGCCGCATCGGCGGACACGACCCGAACCTCGCGCTCGGTTCGGAGTCACAGTTGGTCTGGCTGCGGCGCGAGACCGGCGAGATCGACGTCAACCTGCAGGTACTGAACGACTACCTGCTCGCGCTGCCGGACTTTCCTGCGGTACGCGCGATGTACCTTGGTGAGCTGGCGGAGAGTGGTCGAGGCGACGACGTTCGTTCCATGCTCGACGAGCTCGCTCCGAACAAGTTCCGTGCCGTGGGCCGCGGATGGCTCAACCTGTTCTCGATCACAAACGTGGCGTGGGCCGCGATCGCCACCGACGCATCGGATCATGCGTCGACGCTACGCCCGATGTTCGACGACTACGCCGGCCAGATCGGCGTCGTCGCCACCGGCACCTACGTCATGGGCGCCGTCGATCGCGTACGTGCGGGTCTCGCCGCGCTCGAAGGCGACCACGGCGAAGCCGATCGCCTCTTCGCAGCTGCACTCACGCAGGAGCGAGCCTTGAGGTCGCGCCCCCTCGAAGCGCGGACCTTGCACTGGTGGGGTCGTGCCCTCCTACGTCGGGGCGACACGGTCCGCGGCTTCGAGCTGCTGCGCGACGCTCGCGCGCTCGCCAACGAGTTGGCGATGCGCGGCGTTACGCGTCAGATCGACGACCTCTCGGCCGAGTTCATCGCGCCCGCGCCCTGACGACTGGTTGGCGGCAACGACTCAGGCGCTGCGAAGCCTGCTCGACCTCGTTAGGTTCTCACCAGTCAGGACGGAGATTGCCCACCGCTCGGCTACCGGCCCAACCGCCGGAACCGCAGCTTGAACCCTGAGAAAGTGAACGAACGAAGGAGGCCACATGGCTGACGTTCCGGCTCGCGATGACCGAGGATTCGACGACTCACCGCAGGGATTCGATCCGATTGGGGTCGACGACGCCGGCATGCTGGTCGAGCGTCACCGGATCGGCGACCAGGAGGTCATCGCTCACCACGGCGACCTGCCCGAGGGCGACGTCACGATCGTGCAGGGGATTCCGTGCACGACCGCCCTGCGCACCGTGATCGACCTCGCGGCCGATGTCAGCCCCATCGAGCTGAGGCTGATGGTGCAGGATTGTCTGCTTCGTCGCCTCTTCACGGTCGACGAGGCAAGGGCGAGACTCGCGCAGGCCGACATGGCGGATCGTGAGGGCGCACGGCGCCTGCGTGAGGTCCTGAAGATCTGATGGCACGTGGCCTGGTCTGGCATGTGACCCAGTATCATGACCCTATGGCCATTCAAATGACCGCTACCGAGTTGAAGGCCCGCATTCTCGCCGTGCTCGATGATGTCGCGGCTGGCGACGAGGTCGAGATCACCAAGCACGGTCGGACGATCGCTCGGCTCGTTCCCGCGCGCGGCCCCGCGGCATTGAAGGGTGCCCTTGCCGGAGTAGCGATCACGGCCGCGGCCGACGACGATCTCTTCGCGACGGGCGCGCCGTGGGAAGCGTCGTGACGACCGTTCTTCTCGATTCGCACGTCGCGCACTGGTGGTCGGCCGAGCCGCAGAAGCTGAGCCGCGCCGCGACTCGTGCGATCGAGCGCGCCGACGAACTCGCCATCGCGGCCATCTCGTGGTTCGAACTGGCCTGGCTCGCGAAGCACGGCCGGATCGTCATCGCGGTCCCGGTGCGATCGTGGCTCGACGAGATCGACGCGCGAGTCCGGACCATCACGGTCACGCCCGCGATTGCCGACACCGCGGTCGCGCTTCCCGAGTCGTTTCCCGGCGACCCTGCTGATCGCTTGATCTACGCGTCGGCGGTCGAACTCGGATTCCCGCTCGTGACGAAGGATGACCGCCTCCGCAAGCACCGGCACCCTCGCTCGCCGACGGTGTGGTGAGCGCAGAGCCCCACCACGTCACCGCGCCGCTGCACCTCGGCTGAGCGCCCGCGGGATCAGCCGGCTCGAGCGGCGACGGCGTTGACGCTCGGCAGCGTCATGGTCGCGACGCCCAGCTCGCCCCGGAGGGCGAACGTCACCTGCTGACGTTCGAAGGTCGCGTCACCCATCTCCCCGACCGTGACCGCCAGCTGCTCGAGCACATCGACGTCACGACCATGGTCGGCGATGCAGCCCGCATCCGCAGGCAGCTCTCCAAGCTTGCCGGCATCGGCTTTCGCGAGATCATCTACACCCCGACGGGCGAGACATCGCCCGTGAGCTGCGCGCCTTCGCGTCTGCCCGCCAAGAGAACGCGGTGGAATGACGCAATTCACTCGCCCTTGCTTATCGGCGTAACTGGTCCGGGTCGGTGAACGCGGGCAGCACTTCGCGCTCGAAGAGGCGCAGGCTCGACCATGCGAGGTCGATCGGCATCCCGCCACAGAGAGGATGCAACAGAGCAAACGGAAACGTCGAGGCCCTCTGTTCTTCGACGAACTGTTCCGGTATCAGCACGCGGTACTGGCCGGTCGCACGCAGTTGGTCGATGTCGTGCACCGTGTGGAACGGAGACGCGACGTCGTCCTGAGCCTGCCAAGCGCCATACGCGTTCGTCTCGTGGAGGAAGAACGGTGCCATCTGCTCCCAGCCCTTGTCGGGATCCTCGGCGAGCGCCACGACGCGGTTCTCGCCGATCGAGCTCGGGCCCGGATCCGCACGGCCGAGCTTTTGGACCTCGTCGCGGTAGAACTCCCAGACCGCGGGTATCGACGGGATGAACCCGTCGGCGATGCGGGCGGCGCGCCGGGCCGCAGGTTCGCTGCTGCCGCCGAGCAGGATGGTCGGGCCACCGGGCCGGAACGGTCGCGGCGTGATCTGCACGGTGCGACCCCGATGCTCGAACGCCTCACCGGTGAACGCCGCCTTCAGGGTGGTGACGGTCTCGGTGACCCGCGTGGCGCGCTCGTTCATCGGCACGTCGAACATGGCGAACTCTTCGTGCACGTAGCCGCCGGCCACGATCAGGTCGACGCGTCCCCTGCTCAGGTTGTCGAGCACGACCATGTCCTCTGCGAGCCGCAGCGGGTCGTGGAACGGCGCGATCAGCGCACCGATGAGGAAGCGTACGTTCACCGTTCGAGCGGCCATCGCCGCGAGCATCGGGATCGGGCTCGGGAGATAACCGTCCGGCGACCCGTGGTGCTCCGAGACGGTGATGTTCACACACCCCAACCCGTCGGCCCACTCCGCGATGTCGAGCGCGGCGGCATAGCGGTCGGCCATGGTGGTCCCCGCGAAGCCCGGATTGCGGAAGTCGAAGCGAAGGCCGAACAGCATGCCACCAGTATCGTCGCGAGGCGCGGCCCCCGGCGCGGGCCTACAGGCTGGCGTACAACGCGTCGACGAGTGCGCGGTTTCGCGAGTTCTGCCAGCGGGGCTTGACGGCGTTCATCACGTATCCGAACGCAACGCCGGCCTCGGGGTCGGCGAACCCGAGCGCGCCGCCGGTGCCGAAGTGGCCGAAACTTCCGGCGTTCGGTCCGAACGGACGGTCGGGACGTGTGGGTTGGAAGCCGAGGCCGAAGCTCACGTCACGCTCGAGAACGGGACACCAGCCTTCGGACTGCGGCCTGGTCGCCTCGGCGAGCACGTCCGCATCGACGACGATCACGCCGTCGATCCTTCCGCCCGCGGCGAGCGCGGCGTAGAGCCGAGCGATGCCACGCGCGGTGGCGTGCAGGTTCGTGGACGGTACTTGCGCCGTGCGCCACGCCGCGGTGTTCACGACACCGATGCTCGAGATACCAGGCGGGTTCACGTAGCCGAGGATCACCATTGCCTGGTCTTCGCGTAGCTCGTCGGGCGCGGACCAATCGCGGGCGAGGTTCATGTCGGACTGCCACACGATGTCGGCGCACCGGCCCTGCTCGGTAGGGCTCAGCCCCCAAGCAAGCTCAGCACCGAGCGGTGCGGCGATCTCGGTGGCGAGCCATTCCCCCGGAAGGCGACCGGAGACCCGGCGGGCGAGCTCGCCGACGAGGAACCCGTACGTGTTCGTGTGGTAGGTGTGCTTCGTGCCGGGCTGCCACCACGGCTCCGTGCCGGCGACGGCGGCGGTCATGGTGTTCCAGTCCCAGAGAGCGTCGTTGGTGAGTGCCTGGCGGATCGCGGGTACGCCCGCTCGGTGACAGAGCACATCGCGCACCGTTGCGCCTCGTTGGCCGGCGAGCAGTTCGGGCCACCACCGCGACGCCGGCTCGTCGAGTTGGAGGTCAGCGGAAGCGACGAGTTGCAGCACCGAGAGCGCCACGATCGGCTTCCCTACCGAGTAGGCGTTGACGAGTGTGTCCGCCTGCCACGGCCGCGATTGGCGTACGTCGGCCCAGCCGCCCCAAAGATCAACGACCGTGCGACCGTCAACCACGATCGAGCAAGCAGCGCCGATCTCACCTTCGTCGAAGTTGTCGACGAACGCCGCCCGTACCGCCCCGAACCGGGCGTCGCACGTTCCGCCGACGAGAGGCACCCCACACGATACGGCGTCCATCCACCGATTCGGTTCGGGTCTTCGCCTCCTCACGCCGTCTTGGGGACGTTGCCGTTCCGGGTGAACACGAAGCGCATGATCTTGTGAGCGAAGTTGGCGGTCGGCTCGAACATGAGCGGGCACCCACCGTCGATGACGGTGATCGCGACGGCGTGCGGCACAGAGGCGAAGGTCCCTTACCGCAGACAGGAAGGATCGCTGAGGTGCGCCACCGCGAGCTCGAGCAGGAGAGCGGTGATCCTTTCCACGTGATGCTCGCGGTGGGCATGCTCGACGAACTCGAGCAGCAGCGCGTGACCCGTCCGGGCGTGGAGCACCGCCGTGCAGTCAGGGATGACCCTGCCGCAGACCAGGCTCACGCGGCCGTGCGCCTGCGCCTGGTCCGGCTGCCCGCGTCCTGCTCGTTGCATGCCGTGAAACCCATCACACCCACCGATTTGTCTTCAGCCGTCGGGCCGTGCCCGCAGCAGTGGCAGCGGTTACGTTCGCGCCTGGTCCTCGCTGTCGGCCCGACCGCCCGTGGGTTCGACGGCGAGGACCACCCACCGGGCGGACACGGCTCACCGCGGCGGACACGGTTCGTCGTCTACCTTTCGCGCTCGGCGGGGTGGGGTCCTGCATTCCCCCGGGCGGGGGGATCTCGCCCCGTCACCTGCGGACGCCGCGATCGTTGTCAAGAATCGTCACGCGCCGCGGCTCTTACCAGGTAGGTCATTGCATCGACGCGCGCCTTCGTCCCGAAGCCATCGTCGGTCGTTGGCTGCAACTGCCGCCGGGAAGGAGCATCTCGATGGTGAAGGTGCCGGTGTATCACTCGAGCAACCCGTCCGATCCCAACGTGTACCACGATCACGACGACTGCCCGGCAGGGCAACAGATCCCGTTACGGAACTGGGTGCCGGGAGACGGCGGATTTCGTCGATGCGAGCAATGTGAGGCGCTCGATTGAACCACGTGGATCGCGAACGCAGGGGAGGTGGCCGCAAACCCCCCGTGCACCGGTGTCAGGTCGCCGGCCGCAGAAGCTCACGCCTGCGTCACCCATCGAGACCGAGATCGTTTCGGATGTCGACGCTGAGCTGCTCGAGGACGTCGTCGAGCTGGGTGCCGGTCGCGTCCGCGATGCGGTCCGTGGCGTCGAAGGCCGCGACGACGGCTGCAGCGTCGACGAGGCCGCGCGCGCCGAGCGACACGAGCAGCGCGGCGCGGCGCTCGTCGAGGGAGTCTGCGCGTGTGACGACGGCCTCGGCGAAGCCGATCAGATCGTCACCGTGGGTCACGCCGGAGCCCGCGGCGCCGTGCACCGCTGCGAGGTCGACCGCGGCACCGCTCACTTCGCCGCTCACACGGAGCAGCGTGGCGTGCGCGGTCGTTCAGTAGAAGCACTGGTTCAGCGCCGAGACGCGCGCTGCGATCAGCTCGATCTGGGGTCGGCCGATCGCACGCGCGTACTCGAGGTCCATCAGCTTCTCGAGCGGCAGGTACATCGTCTCGCCAAGGTCAGTGAACGCGCGCGTTTCGGCCGGTACCAGGCTGAGCGCCCTGCGGATGTTGGGCACGAGCGATGCGCCCCCATAGAGGTCGGCGAGCGCTCCCGTGGCGTCGGCTTCGGCGATGCTCGGAACCCAGTGTCCTTGCACTCGTGCCGCCGCGGGTCGCAGGCGGGGAGGATCGCCGGGCAGTGCCGCGGGCAGCTCGGGCTCGGGCGCGCCCACGGCCCTGGCGAAGGTGTCGATGGCGACGACGTTGGCGACGACGCCGACGAGCTCGACGAAGGCCGCATCGGCGACGCCGGCGTCGAGGACGTCGTGGTACCAACGCTCGGTGAGCCGGCCGGGATCGGTGGCGATGCGGTGCACGGCGTCGACGACGGGCGCGGTGAGCACGTCACCCTGCTCGTGGGTGCCCTCGGCGGCAGAGGGGGAGACCGAATCGTTGCGCTCTCGGCAAAGACGGCACGCCCAGGCGTCGCGCGCTTCAGCGGCAATCGCCACGCGTTCGCGCCCCGTCCACCACGTGCCGGCACGGGCGAGGCGCTCCCACGCCCGACCGTGGGCGGCGACGATGTCCGCGCGCACCTGGAACGGCGTGTCGGCATACGAGATCGAGGTCACGATGTCTCACC